>ERZ1023266.35-NODE-35-length-42757-cov-9.254414_pt1 | contig 42757 bp, 41 predicted proteins | sample MGYA00380462_ERZ1023266 | MGnify/ENA primary metagenome ERZ1023266 (study PRJEB33173, sample SAMEA4830414) | metagenome | study: EMG produced TPA metagenomics assembly of the PRJEB25223 data set...
ACGTATTCTCAATCACTGGTCGTGGTACTGTTGCTACAGGCCGTGTTGAACGTGGACAAATCAAAGTCGGCGAAGAAGTTGAAATCATTGGTATGCAAGAAGATTCAAGCAAAACAACTGTTACTGGTGTAGAAATGTTCCGTAAGTTATTAGACTACGCTGAAGCTGGTGACAACATTGGTGCTTTATTACGTGGTGTTGCTCGTGAAGACATCCAACGTGGTCAAGTATTAGCTGCTCCTGGATCAATTACACCACATACTAAATTCAAAGCTGAAGTTTATGTATTATCTAAAGACGAAGGTGGACGTCATACTCCATTCTTCAGTAACTACCGCCCACAATTCTATTTCCGTACTACTGACGTAACTGGTGTTGTTAACTTACCAGAAGGTACTGAAATGGTTATGCCTGGCGATAATGTTGAAATGGACGTTGAGTTAATTTCTCCAATCGCTATCGAAGACGGTACTCGTTTCTCAATTCGTGAAGGTGGACGTACTGTAGGATCAGGCGTTGTTACTGTAATCGAAAAATAATTTAAACTTTATCTAATATAGATGTAGTTTGAAGCCTCCATTATTGGAGGCTTTTTTTGTATTCAAAAAAGATAGGTAGCATTGTTGTACCTATCTTCTGAAGTATTATTTAGTTATAATGACTTGCTCTAGTTCTAAAATTTTTAAAAAGGTGCTGACTGCATATTTCATCGCAGATTCGTCAATATCAAAATACGGACTGTGATGTGGCGCAGTTGTGCCTTTGGTTTCGTCTCCACAACCAGTGAGGAAAAAAGCACCCGGACGTACGCGTTGATAATGAGAAAAATCTTCTCCGACCATCATCAATTCAGCATTATTAAAGCGGAAATTTAATTGATCTGCAGCAGCTTGTACGACATCATAAGCTTGTGGATGATTATGCACTGGTAAATACCCTTTAATATAATCAAAGGTATACGTGATGTCGTTCGCGACTGCTAAACCTTCTAATATTTTTTCCAATCGTTCAATAACATGTTGCTGTATTTCTGTATCAAAAGTGCGTACTGTGCCACGACAATAAGCAGCGTCAGGGATAACATTGTCTGCATCGCCAGCTTTAATCATTCCAAAACTCACTACGGCTTGTTTAACCGGGTCTATCGTACGTGAAACGATTTTTTGTGCGCTTAAAATAAATTCAGCCATAACGACTACAGGATCTATTGTTTCGTGTGGTTTAGCGCCATGACCACCTTGTCCTTGAATCTTAATATTAAATTCATCAGGTGAAGCCATCATCGCGCCATTGCGTGAATAGATAGCACCAGTAGGATAGCCACTCCATAAATGGTTTCCATATATACGATCTACATCTTGTAAACAGCCAGCATCAATCATTTCTTGAGAACCACCAGGCATTATTTCTTCACCATATTGGAAAATCAGTACGACATCTCCATTTAGGTTATTGCGGTGTTCGTCTATAAGTTCAGCCACACCTAATAAAATAGCTGTATGGCCATCATGTCCACATGCATGCATTTTTCCAGGATGCTTTGATTTAAAGTCTAAATTCGTTAATTCATCTATGGGTAAAGCGTCAAAATCGGCACGTAAAGCGATTGCTGGACCATCACCTTTGCCTGAAAATCTTGCAACGATACCATTACGGCCAACAGGTGATTGTATATCGCACGATAATTGGCTTAATTGATTTAAAATAAAATCATACGTATGTTCTTCTTCGAATGATAACTCAGGATATTGATGGAGATATCTGCGAATTTGAATCATTCTATTTTCTTTCATATTTGCTAGTTGATACCAATCAAACAATTTCAACCCTTCTTCCTATTCTATTTTCATATGATTTCAGTATAACATTTTCCTTCTAAAGCCTATAGAGCACGAGTTAAAATATTATCTTTAGAATAAATTTTCAATGCCGTATTTAGTACTTTTAACTTAAATCAAAATGCGATATGATGGGGTTAAGTACATAGACAACTCAAAGGGGGAATCACAGTGGTACAATCACTGAATGACTTTTTAACAGAGAATATTAATTATTTAAAAGATAATGGACTCTACAACGAAATAGACACAATTGAAGGTGCGAATGGCGCTGAAATTAAAATTAATGGTAAAAACTATATTAATCTATCATCAAACAACTATTTAGGACTAGCGACAGATGAAGACTTAAAAACAGCAGCTAAAAATGCCATTGATACGCATGGTGTGGGTGCAGGTGCAGTACGTTCAATCAATGGGACATTAGATTTACATGATGAATTAGAGCAAACATTGGCGCAATTTAAAGGAACAGAAGCAGCTATTGCTTATCAATCTGGCTTTAATTGTAATATGGCTGCGATATCTGCAGTAATGAATAAAAATGACGCTATTTTATCAGATGAATTAAACCATGCTTCTATTATTGATGGTTGCCGTTTATCAAAAGCTAAAATTATCCGTGTGAATCATTCTGATATGGAAGACTTACGTGCCAAAGCAAAAGAAGCAGTGGAATCAGGACAATATAATAAAGTAATGTATATTACAGATGGCGTCTTTAGTATGGATGGAGATGTTGCAAAATTACCAGAAATCGTAGAAATCGCTGAAGAATTTGGATTGTTAACTTATGTTGATGATGCACATGGTTCAGGTGTTATGGGTAACGGCGCTGGTACTGTAAAACATTTCGGTTTACAAGACAAAATTGATTTCCAAATCGGCACATTATCAAAAGCAATTGGTGTTGTAGGCGGTTATGTGGCAGGTACTCAATCATTAATCGATTGGTTAAAAGTACAATCAAGACCTTTCTTATTCTCTACTTCATTAGCTCCTGGAGATACAAAAGCGATCACAGAAGCTGTTAAAAAATTAATGGCTTCAACTGAATTACATGATAAATTATGGGAAAATGGCAATTATTTAAAAGCAGGTTTAAAAGAATTAGGCTTTGATATTGGTCAATCAGAAACGCCGATTACACCAGTCATTATTGGTGATGAACAGAAAACACAAGATTTCAGTAATAAACTGAAAGAAGAAGGTGTTTATGTAAAATCAATCGTATTCCCAACTGTACCAAGAGGCACAGGACGTGTACGTAATATGCCAACTGCAGCACATACTAAAGAGATGTTAGATGATGCCATTGCAGCATTTGAAAAAGTTGGAAAAGAATTAAATATTATTGAATAGATTAATTGAGCATATTTCATAGAAATTTTTGCTGTAATAAATGAATAATGACTATAAGAAGAAGCTAGAACAGACAATTGTTCTAGCTTCTTTGTTATCATGTGACTAATGGGCATGTCTTTTAGTAATGGAATCTTTGGCAGTATTAGTATCGTCACGTTGTTTTGCATCTTGTTGTGCTTTAGCTTCTTTTGCCTCTTTAGTTTGTAGAAATGGTATAGTACACCACACGACATGCAATAAAATCGTAAATATAATGAGGACGATTGGTATGAAAATTTGAATGATACTGATATCAACAATAAAAGAAATGATAATAAATGCTGTGATGGATGGTAACGCACATACAATTACTAACGTAAGTAACACAAATTGTAATGCTTGTGTAGCGACTGAGTTAAATAAGTCTAACACTAAGATAAAGATATAAAATAATGTAATGAGTACAAGCAATACAACAATCCAACCTTCAGATAAGCCACTTTGACTCTCGATGTAAGATTGATATGGTGTTAGTGTTGGTAAAATAAAAATCAGCATCGTTGCCAACCAAGCTAAAATTCCAAAGAATGTGAATAAAATATTAGACAGATGTTTATTCATTGTAACAACCTCCTTAAATGCTTGGTTCTAGCATGTTATAACAAGGAAAATATCAATGTTTATAAGTGTAAAATTACTTATTATCAGTATACCCATCTCGAAAAAAAGTAAGCATGGCGGAATTTTTTACTAACAAATTAGAAAGTAGTATGATAGGGTCAACTAGCTTAATTAACGGTGTGCAATATACAGAAAATTGTGGTTTTTTATTTTAAAAGGGGAATAACTAAATGAAATACAATTTAAGGTTGCATTTTCAGACACAACGTCTTATCATTAGACCGTTGGAAAAAAATGACTATCATTCATGGTATAACGGTTATAGTAACAGTAAGCCAGCACAATATAAATATGATAAGGGACAACTTGATTTATTAGAGAAGACCGAATCATGGTTTTACACACTTGTGCGTAACCAACAAGAAGCGATAAAAGAAGATGATATTTATTATTTTGCTATCTTTGATAAACGTGGGCAACATATCGGAATGATAGATTTGAAAACATTAAGTAGGGACAATTTTCAATGGGCAGAATTAGGCTACTTTATTCACAACCAATTTTGGAGACGTGGCTATGCCTATGAAGCACTAGTTGAAATCGTGGCACAAGCACAACAGATATTACATTTTCATAGAATAGAAGCACATGTCAATCTTGATAATGAACCATCACAAAAGCTATTAGAAAAAGTGGGCTTCCATTTTGAGTGTATACGTAAGGGATTTATATTTGAAAATGGTCAATGGACGGATCATTTTGTTTATTATTTAAACACACATAATAATGATATAAGTAGTTAGAAGGAGGCACATCAGCATGGCTGAATTTAGAGAGTTGGCAATGTCAGATGAATCTTTATATTGTAATTATATGAAGGAATGGATAGATAATGATGAGCAAATCGTTCCATCGATTACAAGTATTACAAAATATAGTTGTTTCGAAGAATTAGTGCATGAACTAGCACATAATAAAACACACGATGAAACAGTGGATAACACAACATTCTTCTTAATTGATGATGAAGAAATTATCGGTGCAGTTAATATTAGACATCATTTAAATGATTCATTGAAAAAAGTCGGTGGTCACGTTAGTTACGGCATACGCAAAAAATATCGTGGTAAAGGTTATGGTAATAAAATCTTGAAGAAAGCTTTAGATTATTTATCACGTATTGGCGTACAAGAAGCCTTAATTACTTGCAATGCAGATAATGAAATTTCATTGTCAGTCATTGAGCATAACGGTGGCGAAGAAATCGAACCATATACAAAAGAAGATGGTACAACAACACGACGTTTCTTATTCGACATTGCATAATAAATTTACAACAAAATAAGAATTACACATTTTTTTGGAAGCACTTTTTTATTAAGTGCTTCCTTTTTTTTGCTTATTTTAAAATTTACCACAGCTTGAAAGTATATTCAGGTAAAATTTTAATGCAACATATTTGTAAATTACAATATGGTTCGCAATAAAAATTGTGAGCAAATATTGATATTACAAAATGGATGGCATTTAATCAATTGTAAAACATGATTAATGGAGGTAAATATGGAAAAAACATTAGATTTGATGAAGTTAAAAGACATAATAAAGAAAAACTTAAAGTTCTTATGTTTAGTGCCACTTTTATTTTTAATTAGTAGTGCAATGATTACTTTTTTTATTATGGTTCCCAAATATGAAGCTTCTACCCAAGTCTTGGTTAATCAAAAAGAAAGTGATGGTCAGCAATTTAATCCGCAACAAGTACAAAGCAATATTCAATTAGTAAATACATATAATGAAATTATTAAAAGTCCTCGTATTTTAGAGGCCTCTGCCAGAAAACTAAGCAAAAAATATAGTGCGGACGATATTGCTGCAATGTTAACTGTGTCAAATCAGGCTGAAACGCAATTATTAAACATTAATATACAAAGTGAAAATAAGAAGGAAACGGAAAAAATTGCTAATACTATTGCACAGGTATTTAGTGATGAAGTGACTGACATTATGAATATAGATAATGTGTCAATTTTATCTAAAGCTAATGGGACCGCCATACAAGTTGCACCTAAACCACTTGTAAATTTATTTATCGGATGGACATCGGGATTATTAGTAGCGCTGTTTGCTGTTGTGCTAAAAGAATTATTTGATAAACGTATAAAAACAGAAGTAGATGTAGCAACGGAATTGGACTTACCAGTTCTAGGCGCTATACAAAAATTCAAATAAGGAAGGTTGCTCAGCTATGGCTAAAAAGAATAAAAATATAACACCCCTGTACACATATGATCAACCCAAATCAACGATTAGTGAAAAGTTTAGAGGAATAAGGTCGAATATTATGTTTTCGAATGCAAATGCTGAAATTACAGATATCATAGTTGCCTCAGAAAAAACTGCAGCAGGAAAAAGTACGATTGCAGCAAATATTGCAATTACATATGCGCAAGCAGGTTATAAAACATTACTTATAGACGGTGATATGCGTAAACCGACGCAACATTATGTTTTTGATGTAACGAACAATAATGGATTATCAAACTATATGTTAGGTAGGGCAATGTATCAAGATGCTGTCAAAGAGACGTTCGTTGCAAATTTGTTTGTACTAACTTCTGGTCCGATACCACCGAATCCATCTGAGTTAATTGGTTCAGAAAAATTTAAAACAGTATACCAGCAACTAAAGCAAGAGTTTGATTTTATTGTGATCGATACACCACCGGTAACGAGTGTGACTGATGCTCAACTATACGCTATCAATGTGGCGAATTGCATTTTAGTCATTGATAGCGAAAAGAATGATAAAAATGAAGTGAAAAAAGCTAAAGAATTAATAGAAATATCAGGAGCAAAAGTTATTGGTGTTGTATTAAATAAAATGCCGAAAGATAAATCGTCAAATTACTATTATTATTACGGAGATGATAGTAATGATTGATTTTCATAATCACGTGTTAATTGATGTTGATGATGGACCACAAAATATTGAAGCAGCGAGTAAACTGCTACAACAAGCACGTACAGAAGGAGTAACTGAAATAATAGTGACGCCTCATCATTTACATCCTAAATATTCAACGACTATGCACTGTGTTGAAGAAAAGTTGTTGGAATTACAAAATCATGAAGAAGTAAAACAATTGAACATTAACTTTTATGCGGGACAGGAAATTCGATTGACAGATCAAATTATTACTGAGCTAGAACAAGGAACTATTAAAGGAATTAATGATTCACGTTATTTATTAATTGAATTTCCATCGAACGAAGTGCCGTATTATACGCATAAGCTATTTTATGAATTACAAAATAAAGGATATATACCAATCATTGCACATCCAGAAAGAAATAAAGAAATGAGTCAAAATCTTGATGTATTATTTGAGCTAATTAACATGGGAGCTTTAAGTCAATTGACTTCTGGATCGTTAGTAGGTGTTTTTGGTAAAAACGTTAAAAAGTTAGCATTTCAAATGATAGATAACAATTTAGTACATTTTGTAGGTTCCGATGCACATCATGCCATACATCGTCCATTTTTGATGCGTAGCTTATTTCAGGACCGTAAGGTGAAGCAGTATCATGGTGAATTAACTAATTTTTTAACAAATGCACAAAAGGTGGTTAGGGATGTACACATATCCAAATTTAAGCCAACTCAGGGATATAAAGAGAAAAAATGGTTTGGACTAACTTAGTAAATTGAATGAGGGATTATAGTGACGCACATTTCTGCAAGATTACGGTTATTAATATTAATTATGATTGATTCAATAATAGTAACTTTCTCAGTCTTTGTAAGTTATTTTATCTTACAGCCATATTTTGAAAGTTATTCTATTAAATTATTAATGTTATCAGCGCTGTCGTTGTTAATATCGCATCACATTTTTGCCTTGGCTTTTAACTTATATCATCGGGCATGGGAGTATGCTAGTGTGGGTGAACTCTTGTTAGTTGTGCAAGCGGTAACATCATCTATTGTGAGCACAATGATTATCGTAGCAATCTTAACAGCGCAAAGTCCATTTATTAGGTTGTATTTTATTACATGGATGATGCATTTAATATTTATTGGTGGTTCTCGTTTATGTTGGAGAGTATCAAGTAAACACTTTGGTGGCAAAGCATATAATAAAAAACCTACATTAGTTGTCGGTGCTGGCCAAGGAGGTTCGATGTTGATTCGTCAAATGTTGAAAAGTGTTGAGATGAAATTAGAACCAGTATTGGCAGTAGACGATGATCCGAAAAAGTACAAAATAGCAATTACTGAAGGAGTTAAAGTACAGGGAACGATAGCTGATATTCCGGAGTTAGTAAAGAAATTTAACATCAAAAAAATTATTATAGCAATACCTACAGTTAATCAAAAGAGACTAAAAGAAATTAATAATATCTGCAATATTGAAGGTGTTGAGTTATTAAGAATGCCTAATATTGAGGAAGTTATGGCAGGAGAAATTGAAGTTAATCAACTGAAAAAGGTAGAAGTTGAAGATTTACTTGGGAGGGACCCAGTAGAACTAAATATGCAAATGATATCACAGGAGTTAACGCATAAAACGATATTAGTTACCGGTGCAGGTGGTTCTATAGGCTCAGAAATTTGTCGCCAAGTTTGTAAATTTAGCCCGAACAAAGTCGTGTTGTTAGGACATGGTGAAAATAGTATTTATTTAATACACCAAGAATTGTCCAAACAGTATGCAGGGGAAATTGAGTTAGAACCTGTAATAGCCGATGTGCAAAATAGAGTGCGATTATTTGAAGTGATGAATTACTACAAACCGTATGCCGTGTATCATGCAGCAGCACATAAACACGTTCCACTGATGGAATATAATTCACAAGAAGCATTACGTAATAATGTACTAGGAACGAAAAATACTGCAGAAGCAGCGAAACATGCAGCTGTGAAAAAGTTTGTCATGATTTCTACAGATAAAGCAGTAAACCCACCGAACGTTATGGGAGCGACAAAGCGAGTTGCAGAGATGGTTATACAAAGTTTGAACGACAAAACATCACAAACAGACTTTGTCGCTGTCCGTTTCGGTAATGTGTTAGGTTCGCGAGGTTCAGTAATTCCATTATTTAAGCAACAAATAGAAGCGGGTGGCCCGGTTACTGTAACGCATCCAGAAATGACGCGGTATTTTATGACGATACCAGAAGCATCAAGATTAGTATTACAAGCTGGTGCCTTAGCACAAGGCGGAGAAGTTTTCGTACTCGATATGGGAAAACCAGTAAAAATAGTAGATTTAGCGCGTAATCTTATTAGGTTAAGCGGTAAAAAAGAAGAAGATATCGGTATTGAATTTTCTGGTATAAGACCAGGAGAAAAGCTATACGAAGAGTTACTGAATGAGGGTGAAATACATCCAGAACAAGTATATGAAAAAATCTATCGAGGTAAAGTGAAATTCTTCTCTCGAGTAGAAGTAGACGAAATCATAAATGATTTAGTAAATAACTTTTCTAAAGAAAAAATTATCCAGATTGCTAATGAATAGGAGAATTAATATGTTTAAAGATAAAGTGCTATTAATCACTGGTGGAACAGGGTCATTTGGTAATGCCGTTATGGATAGATTTCTTGAAACAGATATTAAAGAGATTAGAGTGTTTTCAAGAGATGAGAAAAAGCAAGACGATATGAGAAAAAAGTACAATCACCCTAAATTAAAATTTTATATAGGTGACGTGAGAGATTCACGTAGTGTAGAAACTGCTATGAGAAATGTAGATTTTGTATTTCATGCAGCAGCTTTAAAACAAGTGCCTTCTTGTGAATTTTTCCCAATAGAAGCTGTTAAAACAAATATACTCGGTACTGAAAATGTACTACAAAATGCTATTCGTCATAATGTAAAAAAAGTAATTTGTTTATCTACAGATAAAGCTGCCTATCCGATTAATGCAATGGGCATTTCTAAATCAATGATGGAAAAAATATTTGTAGCTAAATCTAGAAATGTGGATAGTGAGCAAACATTAATTTGTGGTACTAGGTACGGTAATGTGATGGCTTCAAGAGGCTCAGTCATTCCTCTCTTCATAGAAAAAATTAAAGCTGGAGAACCATTAACAATAACAGATCCAAATATGACAAGGTTTTTAATGACTTTAGAAGAAGCCGTTGAATTAGTGATTTATGCATTTGAGCACGCACAAAATGGAGACATTATGGTTCAAAAAGCACCGAGCTCAACAGTTGGAGACCTTGCGACAGCACTTTTACAATTATTTGAAGCATATAATGACCACAAAATAATCGGTACAAGACATGGTGAGAAAAAGTCTGAAACATTATTAACTCGCGAGGAATACGCTCAATGTGAAGATTTAGGAAATTATTTCAGAGTGCCAGCAGATTCAAGAGATTTGAATTACAGTAATTATTTTGAAGATGGTAGTAAAAGTATTACTGCATCTTATGAATATAATTCTGATAATACGACAATATTAACAGTTGAAGAAATTAAGGAGAAATTGCTGACTTTAAAATATGTTCGTACTGAATTAAGCAAATACCATAAAAGACAGGAGCGTTTACATTGAAAATTGTTATAACTGGCTCAAATGGCTTTGTAGGAAAAAACCTAAAAGAAGATTTGAAAGCAACAACAGATTATGAAATTTTTGAAGTGCACAGACAAACTTCCTCAGATGAATTAAAACAGTATTTACTGGTAGCTGATTCAGTTGTGCATTTAGCAGGCGTAAATAGGCCTCAAAATGATACGGAATTTAAAATAGGTAATGTAGACTTTTTACAACAAATACTTGAAATCTTAAAAGATAACCCTAAGCAACCAAAAATTATTTTTGCTTCATCAATTCAAGCTGAAATTGATACACCATATGGTAATAGTAAACGTGAAAGTGAGCATCTACTTATTAATTTTGCAGTACAAAATGGCAATGAAAGTTTAATTTATCGCTTGCCTAATTTATTTGGTAAATGGTGCAAACCGAATTACAACTCAGTTATTGCTACGTTTTGCCATAATATTGCTCGAAATAAAGAAATACAAGTTAATGATGAGGATGTTGAACTTAAATTAAACTATATTGATGACGTTATTAAAGAATTTAAAAATGCAATTGCAGGACGACCGACTATTAAAAATGACAGACCCGAAGTACCTAATGTATTTGAAGAAAAATTAGGTACAGTAGCTAAACTATTATATCGATTTAAAGAAATGAATATAAATAAATCACTCCCAAATATTGAAAATCCATTTGAACGAGCATTGCATAGTACATTTTTAAGTTACTTACCTAAAGATAAATTTAGTTATCCTTTAAAAATGAATGTTGATGATAGAGGATCATTTACAGAGATTTTTAAAACTATAGATAGAGGTCAAGTTTCGGTTAATATTTCAAAACCTGGCATTGTGAAAGGAAACCATTGGCATCATACAAAAAATGAAAAATTTTTAGTTGTTTCTGGTCATGGTGTTATTCGTTTTAGAAAAGTTGGAGATGACAAAATTATTGAATATCCTGTTACTAGCGAAAAACTTGAAGTAGTTGATATTCCAGTAGGTTATACACACAATATTGAAAACTTAGGTGACACAGATATGGTTACAATCATGTGGGTAAATGAAATCTTTGACCCACATAATCCAGATACATATTTCTTGGAGGTCTAAATAAGTGAAAAAATTAAAATTAATGACTGTTGTTGGTACAAGGCCTGAAATTATTCGGTTATCAGCAACTATAAAATCATGCGATAAGTATTTCAATCACGTATTAGTACATACGGGTCAAAATTATGACTATACGCTGAATCAAGTGTTTTTTGAGGATTTAGAATTAAGAAAACCAGACTACTTTCTTGAAGTGGTAGGAAGTCATTTAGGTGAAACAATGGGTAACATTTTAGCAAAATCATATGAAGTTTTAGCTGAAGAAATGCCAGATGCACTGTTAATTTTAGGAGATACCAATAGTTGTTTAGCAGCGTTATCAGCGAAAAGACTTAAAATTCCAGTATTTCATATGGAAGCAGGAAACAGATGTTTTGATCAAAATGTACCAGAGGAAATTAATCGGAAAATTGTCGACCATGTCAGTGATGTTAACTTACCTTACACAGAACATAGTAGACGCTATTTACTTGATGAAGGTATCCAAAAACAAAATATTTTTGTGACAGGGTCTCCTATGAAAGAAGTATTAGATGAACATTTAACTAAAATTGAGGGAAGTAGCATTCTTTCAAACTTAAAGTTAACACCGCAAAATTATATTTTAGTGTCAGCGCATCGTGAAGAAAATATTGATAATGAGCAAAACTTCTTATCATTGATGAGTGCGATTAACGCAATTGCAGAGAACTATCAAATGCCAGTTATTTATTCAACGCATCCAAGAAGTTGGAAAAAAATTGAAGAAAGAAACTTCAAATTTCATCCATTGGTTAGTCAATTAAAACCATTTGGCTTCTTTGATTATAATGCATTGCAGAAAAATGCATTTGTCGTATTATCCGATAGCGGTACATTGTCTGAAGAATCAGCTATTTTAAAATTCCCAGGTGTCTTAATCCGTACATCAACTGAAAGACCGGAAGTACTTGATAAAGGGACAGTTATTGTTGGTGGCATTTCATATGCCAATCTTGTGCAATCTGTAGAATTAGCGAAATTAATGCAAGAAAATGACGAGCCAATGGTTGACGCAATCGACTATCAAGATAGCAATGTTTCAACAAAGGTCGTTAAAATTATTCAAAGTTATAAAGATATTATTAATCGCAATACTTGGAGGAAATCATGTTAAATAAAGTATTTGCTTTAATAAAATCATCATCTTCTAAGGAAAAAAATGTGAAGATAAATAGATTAGCTTATGTTACTAATTCAACTTTTGAAGGTAATAATTATGTCGATAGATTCTGTAAAGTCAGAAATTCTACTATCGGTAAATATAGTTATATTGGTTTTGGTAGTGATTTTAATAACGTTAAAATAGGCAATTACTGTTCAATTTCATCTGATGTAAAGATGGGTTTAGGTAAGCATCCAGTAAATTTTTTTAGTAGCTCTCCTGTCTTTTATTCAAACAATAACCCTTTTGGTTTAAAAGAAGCTTTTTTGAAATTTGATGAGAGTCCGAAGAAAATTGTTGTTGGACATGATGTATGGATTGGAGCTAGTGCAATCGTACTAGATGGTGTTCAAATAGGTACTGGTGCAATCATAGCAACAGGAGCAGTTGTAACGAAAGATGTTGCTCCTTATGAAATTGTAGGTGGAATACCAGCTAAAGCTATAAAAAAAAGATTTGATAATGCCACTATTCAGCAGTTACTTGAAAGTAAATGGTGGTTAATGGAGCCAAAAGAACTTAAAGCAAATAACTTTTCATTAAATAATTTTAAAGTTTCGAAAGAATAGGAAGAGATAAATGAAAATTTTAAATATCGTATCAAGTAATATTGTTCAAGATCCTAGAATTTTGAAGCAAATGGAGACGATTAAAAATGTTACTAATACTCATTTAATGATTGGAATGAATAATAAAAATGTTACAGAAGAACGCTTAAAGCAGATAGATTTTAAATATAAATTAATTGGTGATAAAAAAGATTCTACTTCAATTTTAAGTAAGCTATCTAAACGCATTAAATTTGCCAAAGGTGTAATAAGACAAATTAAAAATTATAAACCAGACGTTATTCATGCAAATGATTTTGATGTGTTGCTAATGGTTTACTTAAGTGGTTATAAAAAAGCCAATATCATTTTTGATGCCCATGAAATATATGCTAAGAACGCATTTATCAATAAGTACAGAGTTATATCTAAAATTGTTGAACTTATTGAAAAACATATTATAAATAAAAGGGTGAATGCATTTGTTACTGTGAGTCATGCAGCTAAATCATATTATTTAAAAAAAGGTTATAAAAAAACGCCACATGTGATTACCAATGCACCGTTTCTCGATGAATCATTGACTTTAACTAAAAGTAGTGAAATTAATGAAGTTGTTTATCAAGGTCAGATTGTTGCAAATCGTGGTTATGAGGAGTTTGTTAAAGCTGCTACAATTCAGCATGAACAACCAGTTAATTATGTGATTAGAGGATTTGGCCCACAAGAAGACGAAATTAGAAAACTCATTAAAGTAGAAAATGCTAACGTAAAATTAGCTAAACCTGTAGAAGTAAAAGAGTTAGTTCAAAAACTAAGTGAAAGTGATATTGGTGTAGTTCTTACTAAACCTGTTTCAATAAATTTTAAATATACAGTGTCTAATAAAATTTTTGAATGTATACATGCTGGATTGCCAGTAATATTATCTCCAGTTAAAGAACATTACTACTTAAATGAAAAATATGAATTTGGAATTGTAATAGACAAAGTAACACCTCAAAACATTGCTGAAGCCGTGCAAACATTATTAAATAATAAAATTTTATACAACAAATTAAGATGTAATGCTATTAAGGCATCTAATGAGCTGAATTGGCAAAATGAAAGTGAAAAATTAAAAAGAATATATTTAAGTAATTAATAGTGTGGTAGCAAAATGAATAAATCAAAAGACTTTATCTATAGTGTGTTATCTAACGTAATGATCATGGTTTTAATGCAGTTTTTACTTCTACCTATTTATTCAAAATCACATTCTACAATAGAATTTGGGAACTTCATTTTACTTTTAACATTAGTTAATATGATTTCACCTATCATAGGGAACACATTGAATAACATAAGATTAATAAATAAAAATAAAGATCAAATAATTGAATCGGAATACTTATTTTTAATATTTATGGGATCTGTAATAGTAATGTGTGTAACGGGTCTTTATTCTCTAGTGAATCAGTTTGCATTCATAGATATTATGTTTTCTAGTTTGTGGTCAGCATTTTTATTAATAAGATGTTATTTATTTGTATATTACAGATTAGATTTTCGATTTAAATCACTATTTTATATAAGTTTAGTAGCAAGTGCAATTATGATAATAGGCGGCGTAAGTATGTATTTATTGCATACATCTGTGTTCGTAATATTATTTTTGAGTGAATTTTTAATGAGTATATTAATGATATTTGAATATAAGAACGTATTAAAAAAAACAAATATTAAAATGTTAAATAAAGTTGATTTTAAAAGTTATTTAGAGCTTCTTAGTGCTAATTCCATATTAAATTTAATTAATTACTCAGATAGGATATTGCTAAGTATATTCTTAGGAACTATTTATGTGCCATTATTCTTTATTGCTACTATAATTGGCAAAATTTCTAATATACTAATCAATCCCATTGTTACCGTGTTATTGAGTTATGAAGTTGATAACAAACAAGAGATTACGACAGCTCAAGTAAGAAAGACGTGGAAGTTAATAATATTTTTATCAATTATAATATCAATTTTTATTTCCGTACTTTCATGGGTCTTTATTTATATATTTTATAATGAGTATATTTACAAAGTTCAATTGTTAATATTTCCAGCGAGTTTAGGGGTGATTTTAATGTCGAGTTCAGCATTGCTACAAATAAAATTGCTTGCTAACAATCAATATAGAAATAATTTGATAATTAACTTATTCACATTAATAATAATTGTTTTACTTAGTGCAATATTGACTAACATTATAGAAATATATGGATATGCAATCGCTTTAATAATTTCAGCAATATATAAGCATTTTGCCATTTATAAAAATATTTTAAAGCTAATTCAGAATAAAGGGTGAATTGTGTGATTATATTTTTCTTTGTAACAATATCGGTTACTTATGCGATATATTTATTGCGTTCAAATTTTAGGTTTATAAGTTTATTATTTTTAACAGTTTTTAGTATAAGTTTTTTATTACCTATAATAATGGATAAACCTTTTAATTATAAATTGTATTTAGATGCCTCAAATTATGATTACACTAATAAATTGTATTTACTAGCTTTGATTGTCTTTGTAGTTACTAATCTTATTATTCAACTTGCAAATATAAAATTTGAAATGAACAATTTATTAATAATAAAAACAAAAAATATAGATAATATCTATCCAATATATGTATTAGCAACAATTGTTGTAATAATGTTAACAGGATTGAACATTGTTACTGGTGGTTCGACTGCAACTCTTGAAAATAGCTCTATAATGAAAATGTTACAAGGATCAGTGCTATTGGGTTACTTATATCTTTCATATTTATATAATTCAAATAATACAAGAAATAAAGTGAAATCTTTATTTCTAATTCTTATTAGTGTAATAGTAGTAACAATCTTCATATTTGGAAGACGCATTTTAATATATCCCACTATAGCAATTTTAGTACTTTACATTTATAAAAAAGGGAAAACACCAAACCTTCTTCATTTATCAGTAATTGCACTATCAACTATATTAATTATATTACCTTTAATGATGAGCATTCGAACTTATGGTTTGAAGGATGGTTTTGTGAATTTTAAAGATATATTAGTCGGAGATTACAACAAATATATAGATTATTTAGCAGTAGGAACGGATGTGAATTATTCATATTCTTTAGCAACTATAATTACTAATTATCAAGTACATGTAAATATATTAACATTATTCAAACCATTATTTATTTTTATACCTAGAAGTATTTGGCCGAATAAACCCCAACCTTTGTCGGAAGAAATAGTTAAAAAATTAAATTTTCCATTTGATCAAGGGATGTCAATTCCACCAGGGTTTGTAGGTGAAGCATATATATATTTAGGTGTTTTTGGAATAATTTTAGCGAGTATAATATTTGCAATATTTTGTGGTTTAGCTGACCAGTACAGTTTGAGCTTAAGAAAAGCTGAAAATGGAATATATAGTATTAATTTAATTTTAATAACTATTTTATCTATTCAATTGATTATGGGTTCTATTCGGGGAGATACTGCAACAAATATTCAAGAAGCATTATATTTATTTATTCCGTTAGCATTATTGCTTTGGTTATCACAAATTAAGCTTAAGTTTAAATAAATTTGAAAATCTAAGGTGAGTAGATGAAAAAGAAAAAATTATTAATATTATGTCAGTATTTTTATCCTGAATATGTGTCGTCTGCTACATTACCAACTCAAATGGCTGAGGACTTAGTTGACAAAGGTATGCGTGTGGAAGTGATGTGTGGGTGGCCATATGAATACAGTAATGAAAAAGATGTTGAAAAAAATGAAAATTACAAGGGAATTTCTATTAAAAGATTAAAATACTCTAAATTTAATAACAAAAATAAATTTGGTCGTATTTTTAATTTCTTTTCATTATTTGCAATGTTTGTTTGTAAAATGCCAAAAATGCTGACTTATGATCATATATTAGTATATTCAAACCCACCAATATTACCTTTAATTCCAGATGTGTTATATCGAATGTTTAACAAGCAATACTCATTTGTAGTGTATGATATTGCGCCCGACAACGCTTTGAAAACAGGAACTATCAAATCTGGAAGTCTAATTGATAGATTAATGAACTATATCAATAAACATGTATATAAAAATGCTGAAAACATCATAGTTCTAGGCACAGAAATGAAAACTTATTTATTACAAAATAAAATTTCAGATAACCCGGGAAATATTCACGTGATACCTAACTGGTACATAGAATCTGAATATGACGTAGTTAAGAGTAATGAATTTAAGAAACTTAGAAATCAATATGACAAGATCTTGCTATATAGTGGCAATATGGGACAACTACAAGATATGGAGACAATTGTTGAATTCTTAAAGTTAAATAAGAATAACGAGAACACGTTAACGATTCTATGTGGGCATGGTAAAAAATATGCAGAAGTGAAAAAAAGTATTAAATCAAACGAAATTAAAAATGTGAAGATGTATGAATTTCTAACTGGGACTGATTATACGGATGTATTAAAAATTACTGATGCTTGTTTTGCTTCGTTAATTCCTGAAGGTGTGGGCTTAGGTGTGCCGAGTAAAAACTATGGTTACTTAGCCAATAAGAAACCCTTAATTTTAATTATGGATAAACATTCAGATATCGTTAAACACGTTGAAACATACAATGCAGGTATTCAAATTGATAATGGTGCAGCACAAGACATTCTAAATTTTATAACTTCGCACTCAAGGAATGACTTACAAGTATTGGGGGGTAATGCATATCAATTATTTAAAGATGAATATACGAGACAACATAACACAACTAAATATTATATTTTGCTGAATGGAGGCAATTGATGTGAAAAGAGCTTTCGATTTATTTTGCTCAATATATGGATTAATTGTAGCCGGGCCGTTACTACTTATTGTAGCAGTACTAATAAAATTAGAGTCACCGGGTCCTGCTATTTTCAAACAAAAAAGACCAACGATAAATAATGAGCTTTTTAATATTTATAAATTTAGATCCATGAAAATGGGGACGCCTAACGTAGCAACAGATTTAATGGGGCCAGAAGATTTTATAACTAAGACAGGTAAATTCATTAGAAAAACATCAATTGATGAGTTACCGCAATTAGTAAATGTGCTAAAAGGAGAAATGTCAATAGTGGGCCCGAGACCAGCACTTTATAACCAATATGAACTTATCGAAAAGAGGACTAAGGTTAATGTGCATACAATACGACCAGGTGTTACTGGATTAGCTCAAGTGATGGGCAGAGATAATAACACAGATGACCAAAAAGTTATGTATGATAAATACTATTTGGAAAATCAATCATTACTACTTGATATGTACATCATTTATAAAACTGTGATTAACACAATCTCTTCAGAAGGTGTGTCTCACTAATGGCTAAACACATTTTAATAACTGGAAGTAGCGGATATGTTGGCAGTCATTTAGCAGATAGTTTAGAACAATTAGGTAATAAAGTTAGCAGATTAAATGTAAAAAATACATTGTGGAAAGAACTGGATTTTAAGCAATATGATGCCATTATCCATACAGCAGCTTTAGTACATAACAATGATCCTAACGCTCAACTTGCAGAGTATTTTCGAGTTAATATGCATTTAACATTTAATTTAGCAATGGAAGCCAAAAAATGCGGAGTTAAACATTTTGTATTTATGAGTACGATGGCTGTGTTTGGAGAGGATGGCAAAATTGGTGAAATGGTTGAGCTAACAAATCCAACTAATTTAAAACCAGTGACAAATTATGGTATATCAAAGGCTAAAGCTGAAGCTAAAATACGAGAGATAGCAGATGATAATTTTAAAGTTGCAATAATTAGACCTCCAATGATATATGGAGTAGGTTCACCAGGTAATTTCACTAAATTAATAAAAGTTGCAAAGCGATTACCTATAATTCCAAATTTAAGTAATGCTAGGAGCGCTTTGTATATTAAACATTTGGAACAATTTGTAAATGAAATAATTAAACATGAAATGACAGGTATCTATCATCCAAAAGATAAATTTGAATTCAATACGACAAAGGTTGTAACAGAAATACGGAAGAATGAACATAAAAATACATTTTTATTGCCTATTCCAAAAGCAATGTATCCTATTTTAAATAAATTTCGAGTTATTTCTAAAATCTACGGTAACTTGGTGTATGCCAAATCTTTGTATGCACATGAAAGCAAAGTTGCTATTGATAATCAGAAATTTGAAACAATTATCAAAGATATCATGAATAAATATTAGTATTTTAAAAGTCATTTTAATGAAAATCACATATAAAAATTATTATTTGTATATGGAGGGTATTATTTTGAAAATAACAGTTGTGGGTTTAGGTTATATCGGACTACCAACATCTATTATGTTCGCCAAACATGGTGTGGATGTATTAGGTGTAGACATAAATGAAAAAACAATCGATTGTTTACAACAAGGGAAAGCAAACATAGAGGAGCCAGGGTTACAAGAAGCATTTGAAGAAGTACTTGAAACAGGGAAGTTCAAAGTATCTACCAAGCCTGAAGAAGCGGATGCATTTATCATTACTGTACCAACACCAAATAACGATGATACGTACGAATCTTGTGATATTTCAATAGTACTTAGTGCAATAAACAGTGTAATTCCACATTTAACAAAAGGTGATACGATTATTGTAGAGTCTACTATTGCACCTCGTACCATAGATGACTTCGTTAAACCATTAATCGAAGAAACTGGATTTATAGTTGGCGAAGATATTTATTTAGTTCACTGTCCAGAACGTGTATTACCTGGGAAAATTTTAGAAGAGTTAGTATATAATAACCGTATTATTGGTGGTGTTACATCTAAATGTGTGGAAGCTGGGAAACGAGTTTATAGTACATTTGTTAAAGGTGAAATGATTGAAACTAATGCACGTACTGCTGAAATGAGTAAATTAATGGAAAATACTTATCGTGATTTAAATATTGCTTTAGCAAACGAGTTAACAAAAATTTGCAATAACTTAGACATCAATGTATTAGATGTGATTGAAATGGCTAATAAGCATCCACGTGTAAACATACATTTACCTGGTCCAGGTGTAGGAGGTCATTGTTTGGCTGTTGATCCGTATTTCATTATCGCGACAGACCCAAAAAATTCGCCATTAATTCAAAATGGTCGAAAAATTAATCGCTCAATGCCTCAATTTGTAGTTGAAAATGTTAAGCGGTTATTAACTGGTATCGATAACGCCAAAGTTGCTGTATTTGGATTAACTTATAAAGGTGACGTCGATGATATTAGGGAATCACCAGCTGTTGATATTTATACATTATTACAAGATGAGAACTTAGATGTAGTGGCTTATGATCCACATGTTAAATTAGATTTTGTTGAAAAAGATATTGATAAAGCTACTGAAGGGGCTTCACTGGTACTTATTCTTGCGGATCATTCTGAGTTTAAAACATTTAGTGATGATGACTTCAAATACATGAAACATAAAATCATCTTTGATACGAAAAACATTGTTAAATCCAACTTTAAAGATGTATCATATATTAACTATGGTAACCTATACATAACAAGAGATATAGAGCTAGTTAATTAATGATTGAATTTAAATTGTTATGAACAAGGGGGAAGCAAATGAAGAAAATAATGACCGTTTTTGGCACCCGCCCGGAAGCTATAAAAATGTCGCCTCTAGTTAAAGCGTTACAAACAAATGAAAAGCTACAACCAGTTGTCGTAATTACAGCACAGCATAGAGAAATGCTCGATAGTGTGTTAAACATCTTTGATATAAAAGCAGATTATGACTTAAATATCATGAAGGCAAACCAAACATTAGCTGAACTCACTTCTAGAATTATAACGAAATTAGATGCAGTAATAAAAGAGGAAAAACCAGATATGGTCCTGGTTCACGGAGATACAACGTCTACATTTGTAGGTGGCTTAACAGCTTTTTACAATCAAATACCAATTGGTCATGTAGAAGCAGGATTACGTACTTGGAATAAATATTCTCCATTTCCAGAAGAGATGAATAGGGTCATGGTTGCTCATATGGCTGATTTAAATTTTGCACCCACAGAGCAAGCTGCTAATAATTTACAAAGGGAAAAGAAACAAGTAGCAAGTATCGTTGTAACGGGAAATACTGCCATTGACGCAATGAAGACAACAATTAAAGACGGATATCAGTCAAAAATTCTTGAACGTCATAGTGATAAAAGAGTTATTTTATTAACTGCACATAGAAGAGAGAATATTGGGGAATCTATGCACAACATCTTTAGAGCAGTTCGTGACATTGTAGATGAATATAAAGATGTCGTTGTTATATATCCAATGCACAAAAATCCTAAAGTAAGAGAGATTGCGAGTCAGTATTTATACGATCATTCAAGAATTGAATTAATTGAACCGCTTGATGTTGTAGATTTTCATAATTTTGCAAATGAAGCACATTTAATTCTTACAGATTCTGGAGGAGTTCAAGAAGAGGCACCATCATTGGGTAAACCGGTATTAGTCTTGAGAGATACCACTGAACGACCAGAAGGTGTTAGTGCTGGTACATTAAAAGTTATTGGTACAACTTATGAAGCAGTGTTAACAGAGACGAAAAATTTGTTAGATAACCACAATGAATATGAAAGAATGAATAAAGCTAGTAATCCATATGGAGATGGCAAAGCTTCGCGACGTATTTGTGAAAACATAGAATATTATTTTGGAATTAGAGAAGTAAAACCTGAACCTTTTAATTATAGAAATTAAAATTTAAACAGCATCTCAATAGTTGAAATGATAGTCAACTTTAATTGAGATGCTTTTTTGTTTATCATTGTAAGCGTAATCATAATTTTAGGACAATGATTTCCATTTAAAGTATAATCGGAGTAGTATTAGTACTAGGTATTAAAATTGTTAGAAGAAATGAGGGATATTATGTCTAAAGTAGTGACAGACATTAATGCAGCATTAGTGAATTTGCAAGATGGTATGACACTTTTAGCTGGTGGTTTTGGTTTATGTGGTATTCCAGAATATGCTATCGAAGCTATTCGAAATAAAGGAACTAAGCATTTAACAGTTGTGAGTAATAACTGTGGTATAGATGATTTTGGTTTAGGTCGTTTGTTAGAAAAGAAACAAATCGATAAAATGATCAGCTCTTATGTTGGTGAAAATAAACGTTTTGAACAGCAATTGATTAATGGGGAATTAGCTGTTGAGTTAACACCTCAAGGTACTTTAGCTGAAAAATTACGTGCGGGTGGTTCTGGAATTCCAGCATTTTATACACCAACAGGAGTAGGCACATTAATTGCTGAAGGCAAAGAAGTCCGTGAATTTGATGGAAGAGAATATTTAATGGAACGTGCGATTACTGGTGATGTTGGAATTATTAAAGCGCAAAAGGCCGATACATTTGGGAACTTAGTGTTCGACAAAACAGCACGTAACTTTAATCCACTATGTGCTATGGCAGCGAAAACAACAGTTGTGGAAGTGGAAGAGCTTGTAGAGGTCGGTGATATTGATCCAGATGCTGTGCATTTATCAGGGGTTTATATTGATTACATATTTGTTGGAGCGGAGTTTGAAAAAAGAATTGAAAAGCGTACAGTAAAGGAGGTTAATCATGGATAAAATGACACAAAGAATGAAAATAATTCGTCGTGCAGCCCAAGAAATAAAAAGTGATATGGTCATTAACTTAGGTATTGGTATGCCTACATTAGTTGCTAATGAAATAAATGACCATGTGGAAAATGTTTATTTCCAATCTGAAAATGGATTGTTAGGTATCGGTCCTTACCCAACTGATGCTGAAGTAGATCCAGATTTAATTAATGCGGGTAAAGAAACGGTAACTGCAGCTAAAGGTGCATCATTCTTTGATAACGCAGAGTCGTTTGCCATGATACGTGGCGGTCATATTGATTTGGCTATACTTGGAGGCATGGAAATAGCGCAAAATGGCGATTTAGCTAACTATATGATACCAGGTAAATTAGTCAAAGGTATGGGCGGTGCCATGGATTTAGTTGTAGGTGCACAACAAGTAGTAGTTATTATGGATCATGTCAATAAACATGGTGATTCTAAAGTGAAAAAAGCTTGCACCTTACCATTAACAGGTAAAGGCGTCGTTGATACATTAATTACTGATTTAGCTGTCTTCCAGTTTGAAGATAATGTTATGAAACTCATTGAGTTACAAGAAGGGGTATCTTTAGCAGATGTAGAAAAGTATACAGAAGCAGAGTTTGAAAATCATTTGAAGGAGTTGTAATGACTTGGTTAAAGATAAAGTAACAATCATTACTGGTGCAGCCAGTGGTATTGGTTTAGAAATAGCTAAAATATTTGCGAAAGAAGAAGCTAAGCTCATTCTCGCAGATATGAATACAACTAAATTAGAGAGCGAAGTGCAGTCGTTACAAGCACAAGATGTAGATTGCATGGGTATCACAGTAGATGTAACCAACGAAGATGATATTCAACGTATGATTCAACAGACTGTCGAACATTATGGGCGAATCGATATTTTGTTTAATAATGCAGGATTGCAACATATAGATAGTATTGAATCTTTTGCTACAGACAAATTTAGACAAATGATTGATATTATGTTAGTTGGTAGTTTTATGGCGATGAAATATGCTTTGCCATATATGAAAAAGCAACAATCAGGACGTATATTAAATATGGCATCTATAAATGGCGTGATTGGTTTTGCGGGTAAAGCTGCTTACAATAGTGCCAAGCATGGCATAATTGGTTTAACTAAAGTAGCAGCATTGGAAAATGCTACAGATGGCATTACAGTTAACGCTTTGTGCCCAGGTTACGTTGATACACCTTTAGTACGTAATCAAATGGCAGAGTTAGCCAAAAACAGAGGAACAAATATAGAAGATGTGTTAGATGAAGTATTGTATCCTTTAATACCGCAAAAGCGTTTGTTGCAAGTGTCCGAAATTGCTGACTATGCTTTGTTTTTAGCTAGTGATAAAGCTAAAAGTGTTACAGGACAAGCAGTGCTAATAGATGGAGGCTACACAGCCCAATAAGGTGAACTTAATGTTTGAGTATAAATATCGCTTAGAGGAGGTTTGTTATGCAATTTATTAGTGCAGATGAGCAAGCAAAATTGTTAGATATGAAAGAAGTTGTAGATGCAGTAGCTGAAGCACTACAAGCTTATTCAGCAGGTCAAACTGAAACACCGATACGTTATTCATTACCTTTTAACCAAGACAATCGTTATTTAGTCATGCCTGCACTGTCAGATGCGTTAAAATTAGTAGGGTTGAAAAATGTAACTTTTGCACCACATAATCATGATAAGGGCAAAAGTACGATAGTTGGATCCGTAGTGTTATCTGATTATGATACTGGAGAGACATTAGCGATATTAGAAGGTTCATATCTAACAAAAATTCGCACTGGTGCTATTTCAGGTGTGGCGACACAATATTTAGCTAAAGAAGATGCTAAAACATTGTGTGTAATTGGTACTGGTGAGCAGGCTGAAGGATTAATTGAAGCTGTTTTAGCAGTTAGAAATATCCAACGTATTCAATTTTATAACCGTACATATGCTAAAGCAGTGGATTTTGCACAAGATGTTGCAGATAGACATCCACAGGTCACAATAGCAGTGTATGATGATGTTGATGCTGCCATGGATGATGCAGAAGTTATAGTTACAGCAACGAATGCGTCTGCACCTGTGTTCGAAAAACAAGTGGAACCAGGGGTACATGTAAATGCAGTCGGATCGTTCAAACCAGATATGCAAGAACTCCCTTCACAGTTAATTGCTAACGCAGATAAGGTAGTAGTTGAAGCGGCAGAAGCAGCGTTAAAGGAAACCGGTGATTTAATAAATCCTGTAAATGAAGGTGTCTTTAATGATACAGATTTGTACGGTGAATTAGGGAATATAGTTGCAGGTAAGTTAACCGGGAGAGATTCAGCAGAAGAAATTACTGTTTTTAAATCAGTGGGCTTAGCTATAGTCGATATCGTAGTTGCTAATTATTTTTATCAAAAGTTAAGGGCTTCAAAATAATACTAAAAGAGAGTTGCATCAATTTTGGATGTAACTCTTTTTTCTAATTATATATAAGCAAAAGGGTTGTCTGTTAGGATTATATTTGTTTAAATGTAATTATGAAAGTTACAATTAAGGAGTGGAGAGATGAATTTATCATTCAATATCGCAATTCACGTACTAACATTTTTAACTAAACATAGTAACGAACGATTTTCCAGTGATGCTTTAGCAGAAAAGGTGTGTGTTAATGCAGTGCAATTACGTAATGTTGCACGGATATTGAAACAACATGATTATTTGGACGTTCATCGTGGGCAAGCTGGAGGGTATCAAGCAACTAAAAAAACAGCAAGTGCTAATTTAGGTGACCTTTATTTATTGTTCACTGAGGGTAGAGATAAAGGACGTATTTTTACAGGAGACCATGACAGTAGTTGTGAAGTATCTAGTCAAATTAGCACTACGATGGCTAAGCATTTTCAACAAGAGGCGATACGTGTTCAAGCGTATTATGAAAACTTTACTATTAAAGATATTTTAGAAGACATACTCAAGGAGGATAAATAGTATGAAAACATATGATTTAATTGTAATTGGTTTTGGTAAAGGTGGTAAAACATTAGCAAAATTTGCAGCTACACAAGGTAAAAAAGTTGCAATGATTGAACAATCACCTCGTATGTATGGTGGTACGTGCATTAATATTGGATGTATACCTTCTAAAACGTTAGTGCATGAAGGCTTAGCACATAGTGGATTTAAGCAAGCAATGCAACGTAAAGAAGAAGTTATCGATGCGTTAAATAATAAAAACTACCATAATTTAGCGGATGAAGAGAATATTACAGTTTTTGATAATAAAGCAAAATTCCAATCTAATGATACAGTTGCCTTATTAAATGACAATGGTTCAATAGAAGAGACTGTTACTGCTGAAAATATTGTAATTAATACAGGTGCAACGCCAGTAATTTTACCTATCGATGGTATTAAAGAGTCACAATATTTATATGATTCTACTGGTATTATGAATTTACCTGAACAACCACAACGACTTGTAATCGTAGGTGGGGGTTATATTGCTTTAGAGTTTGCATCAATCTTTGCGAATTTTGGTACTGAAGTTACAGTGCTTGAACATAAATCTGAGTTATTAGCACATGAAGATCGTGAAGTCGTGGCTCAAGTTGAACAGGATTTAACGGATAAAGGTGTAACATTCGTATATAACGCTGAAACAACAGCTTTTGAAGATCAAGATGATCATACTTTAGTGCGCACTTCACAAGGAGATTTTGCAGCGGAAGCAGTGTTATTAGCAACAGGTCGTAAACCTAATACTGACTTAGAATTAGACAATACTGATATTAAGTTAGGTGAGCGTCAAGAAATAGCGGTAAATGATAAACTACAAACAACAGTGCCACATATTTATGCATTAGGCGATGTTAAAGGTGGCATGCAATTCACTTATATCTCGTTAGACGACTTTAGAATTGTGAGAGATCAATTATTAGGTAATGGACAAAGAACAACTAATAATCGTGGTGCAGTTCCGTATACAATGTTTGTTGATCCACCATTCTCTCGTGTAGGTTTAACGGCAGCAGAAGCTGAAGAACAAGGTTATGACTTTGCAGAAGGTCAAATGGCAGTGAATGCAATGCCGCGACATAAAATAAATCATGACGAACGTGGTTTATTCAAAGTAGTCATTGATAAATCAAACAATCAGATTTTAGGAGCTACTTTATATGGTGCACAAACTGAAGAAATAATTAATATTATTAAATTAGCGATTGATCAACAGATTACGTATGATGTATTGCGTGACAATATTTATACGCACCCTACAATGATTGAATCATTTAATGATTTATTTAATATCTGATTGGTCTTTTGTTTAGACATGGTGATGAGCGTTAAAAAATGCTGTCTACAATATATTGTAGACAGCACTATTAAATACGATTATACTGTGTAGTATTGTTTTGATAACAACAAGGAGATTGTAAGGAAATGAATATATTGAAAAGACTATTGTATAAGGAAGATCCTGCTCTGTTTCTAAATAAAGATGCACATCTTGAAAGGACATTAAGAGTAAGAGATTTTCTAGCACTAGGGGTCGGTACGATAGTGTCGACAGCAATTTTTACATTGCCTGGTGTGGTTGCGGCGGATTATGCAGGTCCGTCAGTAAGTTTATCGTTTTTAGTAGCAGCTATTGTTGCTGCGCTAGTAGCTTTTGTATACGCAGAAATGGCATCAGCTATGCCTGTTGCGGGTTCTGCTTATACGTGGATAAGTTTATTATTTGGCGAATTCTTCGGATGGATTGTCGGCTGGGCATTAATTGCAGAATACATTATTGCAGTGGCATTCGTTGCATCGGGGTTTTCGGCAAATTTGCGAGGACTAATTGCTCCATTGAATATTGAGTTACCTGCAACATTATCTAATTCTTTAGGCAATAATGGTGGCGTAATAGATATTTTAGCTGCAGTAGTGGTTATTATTACTGCGTTATTATTATCTCGGGGCGCATCTGAAACAGCGCGAGTACAAAATATTTTAGTTGTTTTGAAAATACTAGCGATCTTTTTATTTTTAATAGTAGGTTTAACAGTTATTGATTTACATAACTATGTGCCTTTTATCCCTGAACATTCGTCTACTGCGAATAGTACATTTGGTGGGTGGCAAGGTATTTATGCTGGTAGTTCAATGATTTTTATTGCATATATCGGCTTTGATTCCATCGCGGCCAATTCTGGTGAAGCTATAGAGCCTCAAAAAACAATGCCACGTGGTATTTTAGGTTCGTTACTGATTGCAGTGGCATTATTTATTGCTGTATCTCTCGTACTGGTCGGTATGTTTAACTATAGCGAATACAAAGATAATGCAGAGCCTGTAGGTTGGGCACTTCGAATGAGTAATCATGAAGTTATTGCTGCTGTGGTACAAGCAATATCTGTTGTCGGTATGTTCACAGCCTTAATAGGCATGATGCTAGCAGGTTCTAGATTACTGTATTCATTTGGTAGAGATGGGGTTTTACCGACATGGATAGGTAAACTCAACAATAAACATCTACCGAATCATGCATTATGGATTCTTACACTGGTAGCGGTTATAGTAGGGTCAATGTTACCTTTTGCTTTCTTAGCACAATTAATAACTGCTGGAGCTTTGGTTGCCTTTATGTTTGTAACTATAGGTATGTATGCTTTACGGCCTCGAGAAGGTAAAGATTTACCAGAACCAGCATTTAAATTACCTTTGTATCCAGTAATGCCGATAATTATTTTTGTCTGTGTATTTTCTGTATTTTGGGGTCTTAGTGGCCAAGCTAAACTTTATACAATGATTTGGTTTATCGTAGGCATGGTTTACTACTTTATCTATATCATTGTGTTAGATAAACGAAAAAAACAATAATATATTGTAGTGAAAGAGGCTGAGACATCATTGATTCGTCTCAGTCTCTTTTCATATTGTTCGTAGATGACTAGCAGTGAAAATGTGCGCTAAATCAACCATTGTTTACTGCTAGTTATCATTGCAAAGGGTGGGATGACGTAATCTTTTTAATAAAATTAGATTTCTGTCCCACTTCTTTTTATAAATATACTAATCTCAATTTTAATTTATATAAAAATATATTAAAATGTAATAATCATGAATAAAGAGGTATGTTTAATGAATAACAATTTGCAAAGAGCGTTAACAGCACGACAGATTCAAATGATAGCCCTTGGAGGTACGATAGGTGTTGGCTTGTTTATGGGCGCCTCGAGTACTATTAAATGGACAGGCCCCTCGGTTATATTAGCGTATGCCATTGCTGGTCTATTTGTATTTTTGATTATGAGAGCATTGGGTGAAATGTTGTATATTTATCCTGACACTGGATCATTTGCGAAATTTGCTAATGATTACATTCATCCATCATTTTCATACATAACTGCGAGTAGCAGTATTTTTAATTGGATCATAGTTGGAATGAGTGAAGTGATTGCAGTCGGCTCGTATATGCGATTCTGGTGGCCAGAATTACCTACGTGGATACCTGGTATAGTAGTTATTGCGATTTTGCTAACAGCAAATTTAATATCGGTAAAATGGTTTGGCGAATTTGAATTTTGGTTTGCTGCTATCAAAGTTGTTACAATTATTTTAATGATTATTGCAGGATTCGGCATTATTTTATTTGGTTTTGGTAATCACGGAGATCCAGTTGGTTTTGCCAATTTATGGTCACACGGTGGTTTTTTTGCTAATGGTTTAAGTGGTTTCTTTTTTGCACTCTCTATTGTATTTGGGTCATATATAGGTATCGAGTTGATAGGTGTTACTGCGGGAGAAACTAAAGACCCACAAAAAAATATTAAAAGAGCAATAAATGGAGTAATTTGGAGAATCCTAATTTTTTATGTGGGTTCTATATTTATAATTGTCACTGTGTATCCTTGGGATGAAGTAAGTCAAATTGGTTCGCCGTTCGTTGCAACATTTGCCAAAATTGGTATAACAGGTGCTGCGACAATTATTAATTTTGTAGTCGTTACAGCAGCAATGTCTGGTTGTAATTCAGGCATCTTTAGCACTAGTCGTATGGTTTATACACTCGCTAAACAAAAACAAGCATCAAAAATCTTTTTAAGGCTAAATCGTAATAATGTCCCAGATATCGCAGTCATTGCTGTGACTCTAGGTATTTTTATGGGCATTGTGTTAGATATTGTCTTACCATTAATATTAGGGAAAGATACTAATATCTTTGTCTATGTTTTTAGTGCGGGCGTTTTACCAGGTATGGTCCCTTGGTTTGCCATTTTAATTAGTCATTTGCGTTTTAGACTGTTAGAAAAGATACCAGATCATCCATTTAAAATGCCTTTTGCGCCATATAGTAATTACGTAACTATTTTAATGTTATTAGCAGTAATTGTCGGTATGATTTTTAATAAAGAGACACGAATTTCAGTTATTATTGGCATTGTTTATATTAGTGTAGTGAGCATCGTAGTAATTGCGAAACAGTGGCGTAGCAATAATTCTATACGATAAGGCTTGTAGAAGGATTAATAATAAAAAACAGTTGGGTGAGTAGATAAAATAGTTGTAAAAACTTAGTTTTAAACTCACTTTCTTATATATTTTTATAGTAATATTATTTTTAAGAGAGAGTAAGAAGTATGACCATTTAATTAAGGAGTATGACATGGAACAATTAATTAAAGATATTGCTAAGGTAGAATTGCATTGTCATTTAGATGGTTCAGTTAGTGTTGAATTAATTAAACAACTCGGCGCAGAACAAGGAATTGACATCAATGAACAGCATTTGCAAGCGGATAAAGACTGTGAAAATTTAGAAACATATTTAAAATGTTTTGATGAAGTACAAAAGGTTTTACAAACGAAAGATAGTTTAAGACGTTCAGTAATAGATGTGGCTGAACAAGCAACGCAAGATAATGTGAAATACATTGAATTACGTTTTGCCCCGTTATTTCATATGGAGCAAGGTTTAGCTGTAGAAGAAGTGATTGCAGCGGTAATATTAGGTGCAGAGCAAGCAATGGCACAACTGGATATTAAAATCAATTTACTAATTTGTGCGATGCGTCAACATGATATAGCAACGAATAGTGAGTTATTTGATCGAGTTATTGCACTAAATAGTGATCTCGTTTGTGGCATTGATTTTGCAGGTCCCGAAGCAGCTTTTCCGCCAGAAGATATAGCTCCTGCCATTCAATACGGCTTGGATCAAGGGCTTAATTTAACATTACATGCTGGTGAATGTGGCTGCATGCATAATGTGGTAGAATCTATTAAATTAGGTGCCCAACGTATTGGTCATGGTGTAGCTATTAATAACAATGATGAGTTATTAAATATGGTGAAAACGCATGATGTGTTATTAGAAATATGTCCGCAAAGTAACATGCAAACAAAGGCCATTGAGTCGTTTAAAGAATTAAACTTACCACAATTGATAGAGCAACAAGTGCCTTTCATCATTAACACGGATAATCGGACAGTCACTCAAACGACTTTAAATGATGAATATGTAATATTGTATGAGCATGAACAATTAACACTTGAACAAATGAAAATGATTAATAAACAGGCTGTAAATTATGCATTTTTAACTGACGCAGATAAAGACGTATTACAAGCACGTCTAGAACCAGTAAAATAACTTTGAAGTGAACACATAAAGTAGTCATTCAATTAAATAACGTTAAGGCGACTTCAATTTTTTATTTTGATGTCGCCTTAATTGTTGATGGGATGTGTGAATAAATAAAACTGGCAATCAATTTTTTCATTTTGTGGGCAGTTTTTGAGCACACTTTCCGCGGGCACTGCCTCAGCCTGTAGTCTTCGGCTAGTGGTATTCCCGCAGGAGTCGGCTCAAATCACTGCCAATCTAGTGCTGAAAATATTATACATATAAATTTAACAGTGTCGGTGTTTATTATGTTGAATAAATCAAAAGACAATTAAGATTAAGAGAAATGATTTCTATCTCTGAATTAGATTCGAACCATCCTCTATTACATAAAGTAGATGTGATTTTGGATTAAGACGACTGGCGATCAATTTTTTCATTTTGTAGGCAGTTTTTGAGCACGCTTTCCGTGGGCACTGCCTCAGCCTGTAGTCTTCGTCTAGTGCTATTTCCGCAGGAGTCGGCTCAAATCACTGCCAATCTAAAGTGAAGGCTTTAGGAAATCTAATACAAAAGGGTTATTTAATGACAATATGACAAGAGGCTATCGACAAAGTTTCTGACTTTGTGGGCAGTTTTTTAATGCAAGCTTTCCGTGGGCACTGTCTCAGCCTGTAGTCTTTGGTCAGTGTTATTTCCACAGAATTCGGCTCAAATCATTGTAAATATTATACAAAATGTTTTAGACACACTGTCAGCTAAAGTTTGTCTACTTCTTGGGAATAGCATTGAAAGCCAACGTTATTAAAAATGTTTTATTGCCCTACCACGATAGGATAATTAGCTTACAAAGCTTGATACGAAATGTATTTTCAGGTCATGTTTTGTTTGACGATATCATTGATACTAGTACGAATCAATGATGTCTCAGGCACGATTTAATGGTAAAATATAGAGTGGTATTTGAGAGAATAGGCTGTACACTGTGAATTTCATAGTACACAGTAAGCATAAATGAGGTGTAGTCAATGGGCGTTATAATGATTATCTTACAAATAATTTTGGGGATAGTTTTTATAATTACAGGATCGAAGATTGTGTCTGGTGCGATGGATAAAGAATTCGTCAGAATGGGTTATCCAAGAATATTTAATCAGATAACTGGTGGGATTGAACTATTAGGTGCGTTAGGCATGTTATTTGGGATTTTTTATCATTTACTAGCTGTAGGTGCAAGTATAATATTAGGCTGCACGATGCTAGCCGGTGCTTTATCGTTAATCTTTTTAGGTAAAGATCCTATTGTGAAAGCATTACCAGCTATCATTTTATTTATTTTAAATGTGATAGTGTTCATTTGGTACATATAAGTGATACAACTAGGCTGAAAATAATTTCAGCTGTTTATAATGACTGTAGTTAGCTAGTAACCAGCTAACTACAGTCATTATGCTTTTAGCGTGATTATTGAGTTTTACACAGTTGGTATAGAGTGAGTGTGAGGTTCATTAAATGTTTTCAATAGCCATTAAAGAAAATAATCTTATTTTATTCCCAAGTGGTTATATACTGAATATTAATATAATCAGATTTTGATATTATTAATAAGTAACTATATTGATTGTTTTTATAAAAAAAGAGCGTATACTTATAAGTGAAAAATTACCCTTGTTTTTACGACAATTCTCAATGGGGAGTGAACTGTTATGCGTGAAGGTAGTAAAATCTTAGCAGCAAGCGTTGTTGTATCGACCCTTGTATTAGGATCTGCTGTAACTACAACAAGTAATGCAAACGTAGCGAGTGCACAAGAAGTAATGAGTCAACATGATTCAGGTATAGATGCGAAAACACAAAAACCATATTATAACTATGATGGTTATACGACTTATGATGGTGCGTTTACACAAGATGAATATTTTGTACAAGCGCTAAAGTACGATAATGTGACAATTAATGGTTATAAAGTTGACGCAACAGCTAGCGGTGGCTATACTTCGAATAAGCATTTGTATGATCAATCAGTTCAATTTAATGAAGATGGAGATGTCTTAGAAATAGTATTCTTTACGAAGCCAGATTCAGTCACTAAAGCAGCATTTAAAGATGCGCATCATCAAAATGAAATTATCGAAGAAGGCGAATTAGGTAATGAAGAAGGTAACTTTGTAAAATATAAAACGATGGACGGTAGTTATACTGCATTCTTTGATCCAAATGATAACTTAATAGAAATAACAATTACGAATAAGTAAGAGACTAGACATGTGGATAATAATCTAGCCTCATGGGACGAGTTAGACAACTATTCAGTGAATGTGCTAGCTCGTCTTATTTGTTGTAGAAAATGTCGTATGATTGAATAGCTATCAGCTAATTATGTGATGTGATTTGCGGTTCTAAATTATAGACTGTGTCAACTGTCGTTTCATTAGTAATAACCTCGTTTAATACTGCCACTACTTTTTCAGCAATAGTCGTTGTTGGCACACCTATAGCATGCACCGGATAATCTAATTTTTTTATTTGAGGAATGTTGTCATAAGAATAAATAACTGGTTGATGTTTATTAACATCTAAGGCGTTTATTGTCCCCAATGTAATATCATAACTACCACAAATTACGCCGGGAGCGATAGATTTATGTTTGTAATAGCTTTTAACTGCTGTTTCCGTTTCGAGCGCCGATAAGCCTTGTGAATCAATTAAACGATAATTAATGTTGTGTTGAGTACAATAATCGATAATAGCTTCTTTCTTTGCCAATTGACGCGCGTCAGTCGTGTGAATATCACCTATGTAATCTATAGTAGTTATGTTTTGTTCAATGAGCGCGTCAATTGCCATCATCATAGCTTGACGATGATTGACGTTAATAATTGGGTAGTCCATGTTACGTGCTACTCCATAAGCTACGACGGGAATATTACGATAAACTTCGGGTGAAAGATTCGTTGAAGGTCCTTCATCAAATACGATAATGCCATCACAGCCAAATTCTACAAATTTTTTCGATGCTACTGAGAGATCATCAATAGAAAGAAACATAACAAAACCTAAATCTTTTAAGGCAATGTTAATTTCAGAGACTAGGTGAGTCACAGCTACACGGTCCACAGAAGGCCATATCAACCCAATAGTATTACTGCGTTTCGAGACCAATGCACGTGCGGAATTATTAGGTATATAATTCATTTCCACTGCTTTTTGTTGAATTAGTTCTTTTGTTTTAGGTTTAACTAAAGGTGAATTTTTTAATGCTTTGCTGACTGTTGAATAACTGACGTTACAAGCATCAGCAACATCTTTGAGGGTAACAACCATAAAAATACTCCTTTAAGGGATTGATTTCAGTTAAGAATAATTATACCATATAGTTATTAATAAAAATATTTTTTTACAACAAAATAACAACGTTGTTATTTTTAAAAGGGGATGCTAAAATGAATTCAACTCAAACAATGCAAGAAATCAAAAAAGCGCAACATATTGCAGTAATGCGAACAAATAGCGGTGAGGAGTTTACTGAAATTGCTAATACGATTATAGATGAAGGGTTAAATGTTATAGAAGTTACTTTAACGACACCTGATGCTATGGAAGTTATTAGCACTTTAGCTAAACGAGAAGACGCATTAGTTGGTGCAGGTACAGTGTTAGATAGTGTATCGGCTCGAACAGCAATTTTAAATGGTGCAGATTTTATTGTTAGCCCAGCATTTGATATTGAAACTGCCAAAATTGCTAACTTATATGACGTACCGTATGTACCTGGTGTAATGACTGTCAAAGAAATGATTGAAGCAATGCAATACGGATGTAAAGTATTAAAACTATTCCCAGCTACACAATTTAGTCCAAAAGCAATAAAAGATTTCAAAGGACCTTTACCTCATGTTGAAATTATTCCAACTGGTGGAGTAGGCAAGGATAATCATACAGAGTGGCTTGATGCTGGTAGCTTTGCAGTGGGTATTGGAAGTGAAATTACTAAAATATATCAACAACAAGGTAAATCAGCATTAGTTGATTACGTTAAAGCGATTAAAAGTGAGGTGTAAGTTATGAAGGTTTATGGTTTTGGAGAGGTATTATTACGTTTTACACCACCTAATTATATACAGTTGAAGGATGCACAGCAGTTAGACATTAATGTGGGAGGTGCAGAATTAAATGCATTAAGTACGTTGGCACAATTTGGTCATGCTACTGAAATGATTACGACACTACCAGAACATGCATTAGGTCAACATGTACTTCAAGAGATGCGTCGTACCCAAGTAGGTACGCAATGGGTTCAACAAACTGCAGGACGTTTAGGCACATATTACATGGAAGAAGGGTTTGGTCATCGTAGTGGTCAAGTCATTTATGATCGTGCATATTCAACTTTTGCTCAACAAACGTCACACTTACTTGAGAATATAGCAGGCTCTAAAGGCGATTATTTTGTTTTTACTGGTATCACATTAGCCGTAAATCATACTATTCGAGAGCATATCGTTTCTTACTTACAACAATTGAAAGAGCAAGGAATCACAATTGTTTTTGATATTAATTTCAGAAGTAATTTATGGACTTTAGAAGAAGCAGTACCTGTCATTAAAGCAGTATTGCCGTTAGTTGATATACTATTCTTTGGTAAAAAGGATGCGACACATCTGTTACAAACGAATGCTGAATCTGATGATATGCATACTTGTGCTCAAACGTTACAACAAAAATTTAATATTCCGTTTTTAGCATCAAGTAATCGTTCGATCACTCAGAGCACATTACAAGGAATAGCCTTAACGCCTGATGGTTTTATTGAAAGCGCAGCTTATCCGTATACAGTATTAAATAGAATAGGTGCGGGAGATGCATTTTTAGCCGGAGTTATACATGGTCTTGAAGCACAGTGGTCATTGACTACTACTTTAGATTTTGCAACTAAATGTTCGGTATTACAGCATACGACACAAGAAGATGCATTACACCTAGCTGAAGCGGATATATTAAATCTACCGGAGCACTTTGGCGAACTCAAACGCTAGTCTATTAGGGGGAATAGGATGAAAAAAATTTTATTTAAAGCTGTAAGCGCATTCATATTGTTAGCGTTACTCGTTAGTATGTCGTCTGTACAAGCAAGTGACAAAGATGAAAAACAACAAAGTAAAACGATTGTTTTAGCGCATAATCAGCCTACAGAACATCCAGTACACAAATCATTAACGATATTTAAAAAGAAACTAGAAAAAGAATCTAAAGGTCAATTGAAAGTGAAAATATATCCAAATGGACAACTCGGTAGTGAACGAGAAGCTATTGAAATGACACAAACAAATGCAATACAAATGACTAAAGTATCTGCAGGCGCATTAGAAAGTTTCTCACCATCATATTCACTGTTCAATATGCCATATTTATTTGAATCACAAGAAAATTATCGTCATGTCATGAGAGAACCAAAAGTACAAGATGCGTTCTTTAATTCTACGAAAGACAATGGTTTTTTAGGCGTTACATTTTATGATGCTGGTGTACGTAATATTTACACAAAAGATAAAGAAATCAAAAATAGTGATGACCTTGATGGTTTGAAAACACGTGTGCAACCTGGTAAAACAAGTGTCGCTTTAATAAAATCACTCGGCGGAACACCAACACCGATGGATTATGGTGAAGTATACACCGCTTTACAATCAGGTGTTATCGATGCAGCTGAAAATAATGAAACATCATTAACAACTAACAATCATGGTGAAGTTGCTAAAAATTATCATTATACGGAACATGCGATTGTACCCGATATTTTAATTATGAACAAAGAGACTTACGATGAGTTATCTACACAACAACAAAAATGGTTAAAAGATGCAGCAGCATATTCGACAGAAAAGCATGAAAAATTATGGGATGAAGAAGTGAAACAAGCGAAGAAAAAAGCCAAAAATGAGATGGGTGTTAAGTTCCATCAAGTAGATAAATCGTCATTCAAAGATGCTTCTAAAGATTTACGACAATCTTTCGCAGAAGATCCTAAAACGAAAAGTGATTATGAGTTAATTGAGAAGGAGGAGAAAAAATATGAACAAAGCAAAGCTGATCATTGATAAGCTCCTTCTGACATTAGCGGGATTGGCCTTAATCGTTATGGTTATTTTATCGATTTATCAAGTAGCAGCGCGTTTTATTTTTAACGCGCCGAGTACGATGAGTGAAGAAATTGTACGCTTCTTATTGATTTGGTTCGCATTATTAAGTGCAAGTTATGTATTTGGTGTTAAAAAACATATCGCTATTTTGTTTGTCAGAGAATTGTTACCTTCAAAAGTGCAACTCGTAATGGAGAAAATAGGGGATATCGTTATTATATTAATTGCCTTAGTCTTGATGATTTGGGGAGGCTACGAAGTAGTTCATCTTACTTGGAACCAAATAGCACCATCAACTGGAATGTCAATGGCAGCAATGTACAGTGCTTTACCAGTATCTGGTGTGTTCGTGATTTTCTACTCTATCTACAATTTACTAGATAAAAATGAATTAGCAACTGTGAAAGAAGGAGAAGAAGGGGGCGGCACAGCATGACAATTATTGCAGGTTTAGTACTTTTTATCACATTCTTTTTCTTCTTGTTATATGGTTTGCCGATTGCATTAGCGATTATTTTAAGTTCCATTATTACTTTGCTATTGATTTTACCATTTGATGTCACGATTGTGACCGCAGCTCAGCGTATGGTAACCGGTATTGATGACTTTACCATGTTAGCAATTCCACTTTTCGTATTAGCGGGTATCATTATGAATAATGGTGGTATAGCGTTTCGATTAGTTAATTTCGCTAAAGTGTTGGTAGGACGTATGCCGGGATCTTTAGCACATACTAACATTGTTGGTAATATGCTTTTTGCCTCAATTTCAGGTTCTAGTGTGGCGGCAGCAGCGGCTATGGGACGTATTATGGGGCCAATGCAACAAACGCAAGGTTATAAAAAAGAATACTCAGCAGCAGCCAATATTGCATCAGCGCCATCAGGGTTATTAATTCCACCCAGTTCATTATTAATTGTTTACTCCTTAGTAAGTGGAGGAACATCAATAGCAGCGCTATTTATTGCAGGTTATATTCCTGGTATTTTATGGGGACTTGCTTGTATGGTTGTGGCTTTCATCATGGCGAAACGAGCTGGCTATAAAGTTTCTGAAAAAATTAGTTGGAAAGATAAACTATTTTTAACGTTAGATGCCATACCAAGTTTACTACTTATTATTATTGTTATTGGTGGTATTGTTGTCGGCGTCTTTACAGCAACAGAAGGTGCCGCTGTAGCAGTACTCTACTCAGTAGTATTATCACTTATATATAGAAGTTTGAAACTAAAACATATTCCTAATGTCATCAAAGAAACAGCAGAAATTACAGGGATGATTTTATTTTTGATTACTGCGTCCGCACTGTTTTCACTCGTTATGAGTTATACAGGTTTACCGGAAGCTATATCTAACAGTATTTTATCTATCACAGATAATCCAATATTATTACTGTTATTAATGAATGTAATCTTATTAATTATTGGTACATTTATGGACATTACACCAGCTGTATTAATATTTACACCAATTTTCTTACCTATTTCGGAAGTGCTTGGTTTAGATCCAATTCACTTTGGTATTATTATTGCCTTTAACTTATGTATCGGTAACATTACACCTCCTGTAGGTAGTGCTTTATTTGTTGGTGCTAGTGTTGGTGGGGTACGTGTAGAAAATGTCTTTAAATATTTAGTACCATATTTCGTAATGCTCATTATTTTATTATTGTTAGTAACATTTATTCCACAACTTTCATTATTCTTACCAAAATTACTTGGACTATAGCAAAGGAGCTCTAATATGACATTAATTAATGATAATTTTTTATTAAATAATAAAACAGCAGTAAAGTTGTATCAGCAAATAAAAGACACACCAATTTTCGATTTTCATTGTCATTTAGATCCACAAGAAATTTATGAAAATAAAAACTATGACAACATCACACAATTGTGGTTAGCAGGAGACCATTATAAATGGCGCTTAATGCGTGCAGATGGTATTGAAGAGGATTACATTACAGGTGCTGCAGATGACTACGACAAGTTTAAGGCATTTATGGAGATGTTACCTTATTCAATTATGAATCCAATGTACCATTGGTGTACGTTAGAGTTAAAACGATATTTTAATGAAGATGTACAGTTAGATAAAGTGAACATTTCTAAATTATATAAGTCGTTAAATAAAACACTAAAAAAATCAACGCATAAACCACAAGGATTGATTAAACAAAGTAATGTTACGGTAGTTTGTACGACTGATGATCCATGTGATGATTTGAAATATCATCAACTATTAAATGCAGATCGCAAAGTACCATTTAAAGTATATCCAACTTTTAGACCCGATAGTTATGTGTTTTTAAATGCAGACAGTTTAGGGCAAAAAGTGTCACAACTAGAAACAGCAACAGAGACAACGATCCAAGACTTTTCGGAATACATTACCGCATTAAAAGCACGAATTTACTATTTTGATAGACATGGTGCTTTAAGTTCAGATCAAAGTTTTGAACATACACCAACAGTACATTTATCAACCGAAGAAGCTACAGCGTTGTTTAAAACATTACAAGCTAATGAGTCAATATCAGAAGCGGATCAATATGCATTAGCTGGCTATATTTTGACTGAATTAAGTAAGGTCTATAAAGAATTAGGATGGGTTATCCAGTTCCATTTAGGGCCAACACGTAATAATAATACATCTATGTATCAACAAGTAGGTGCAGACAGTGGATTTGATAGCGTAGGTGAACAATTAAGTGCTAAAGCGTTAAACAGTTTGTTAGACCACTTAGAACAGCATAATGCGTTATCAGATACGATTATTTATCCAAATAATGGCAATGACCATTTGATGGTACAAGCCACTGCGGGTAACTTTAGTAATAGTGAACATCGTGTACAACTTGGAGCTGCATGGTGGTTTAATGACACGAAAGAAGGCATGGAGCAACATTTAATTGACTATGCCAATGTCGGTTTACTACCTAATTTTGTCGGCATGTTGACTGATTCACGTAGTATGACTTCATATACACGTCATGAGTATTTTAGAAGAATTTTATGTAACTTAATTGGAGAACGTATTGAAAAAGGTGAAATTGCCTTAACAAATACTACAATTGTCCAAATATTGAAGGACATTTGTTATAACAATGCAGTACGATTATTTAAAGTAAAAGAGGTTAAGGAGGTATAATTATGGAATTATCATTTAGATGGTATGGTCAAGATGACCCAGTAACATTAGAGCATATCCGACAAATTCCAGATATGAAACAAATTGTCTCGGCAATTTATGATGTGCCAGTAGGTGAAGTATGGTCGTCAGTACGTATTAAAGAGTTAAAAGAGCAAATAGAAGCTGCAGGGTTGAAATTTGAAGTGGTGGAAAGTTTACCAGTGCATGAAAACATTAAACTAGGTAAAGATAATCGTGACCAATTAATTGAAAATTACAAGGAATCATTAATTAATTTAGCGGAAAATGGTATCAAAACAGTAACGTATAACTTTATGCCAGTCTTTGACTGGACACGTTCACAGCTTGATTACCCGTTACAAGATGGCTCGAACACTTTAATATATGATCACAATCAAATTAAAGATATCGACCCATTAACTACTGAGTTAAATTTACCAGGTTGGGATGAAAGTTATTCACGTGAAGAAATGAATGAACTTATCAAAGCTTATCAACAAACTTCGGACGAACAGTTATGGCAAAATCTAACTTACTTTTTAGATAATGTGTTGCCTACTGCTATAGAACATGATATTGATCTGGCAATTCATCCGGATGATCCACCATGGCCTATTTTTGGTATTCCAAGAATTATTAAAAATAAAGACAGTTATGAACGTTTGCTCTCTATTAATTCGAGTAAAAATAACGGTATTTGTTTCTGTACAGGTTCACTTGGATCACTTGCGGAAAACGATTTACCAGCAATGATTCGTACGTTCGGTGACCATATTCATTTTATGCATATGCGTAATGTAAAACGTATGGGAGAATATTCATTTGTTGAGACGGGCCATTTATCAAAACAAGGTTCAGTCGATATGAAAGCTATAGTACAAGCACTACACGACATAGGTTTTAAAGGTACAATACGACCAGACCATGGACGAATGATCTGGGGAGAAACAGGTAAAGCAGGTTATGGCCTTTATGACCGTGCGTTAGGTGCCACATATATTAATGGTTTAATAGAAGGAGTGAGTCCAGAATGACGACACAATTTCAAGGCGTTAACGTAGTAATTACAGGGGCTACAGGAGTAATTGGTTCAACGTTTGTGAAAGCATTAGTAGCCAAAGGTGCAAATGTTGGGATTTTAGGCCGTTCAGAAGATAAAATTGTCCAATTACAAGATGACATTGATGCTGAACGCAAACACACAATTGGTCTTGTCGCAGATGTCTTAAATAAAAATGCGCTTAGCCAAGCAAAACAATTATTTAATCAAGCATTTGGTAATATTGATATATTAATCAACGGTGCAGGGGGCAATAATCCCAATGCAACGACAGATGATGAATTTTATGACGAACACAGTGATAAGTCATTCTTCGACTTAACTGAGGAAGGCATAGATAAAGTCTTTAAACTAAATTACACTGGAACTGTGTTGCCTTCACAAGTGTTTGGTAAAGATATAGTGCAAGCAGATGGTGGAACTATTATTAATATTTCATCGATGAATGCATTTACCCCATTAACTAAAATTCCAGCATACAGTGGTGCAAAAGCGTCTGTAAGTAATTTTACACAATGGTTAGCAACATACTTTGCAGGAAAAATTAGAGTCAATGCGATCGCACCTGGATTTTTTGAAACTGAACAAAATAAAGGGTTGTTGCGTAATGATGATGGCTCTTATTCAGAACGAGCGGAAAAAATCATTTCGCAAACTCCAATGGGGCGCTTTGGTGAACCTGAAGAAATTTTAGGTACATTATATTGGTTAATGGACAACAGTCAAAGTGGTTTTGTCACAGGTATTGTGGTGCCTGTTGATGGCGGCTTTTCATCTTATTCTGGTGTGTAAACATGCAAGCTATAGCATGAACTTAATGAATTGAAGCATAGCAATGACATAAAAAAGATGAGACTGGGACAAAATTGATCTGTCTCAGCCTCTTTGCATTTTGGCAGTAGATGACTGTATTGAAAATGCGCTTCAAA
>ERZ1023266.43-NODE-43-length-35519-cov-9.362988_pt1 | contig 35519 bp, 25 predicted proteins | sample MGYA00380462_ERZ1023266 | MGnify/ENA primary metagenome ERZ1023266 (study PRJEB33173, sample SAMEA4830414) | metagenome | study: EMG produced TPA metagenomics assembly of the PRJEB25223 data set...
TGAATTCAACGAAAGTGTTTTTATTTTATTCCCACTAATTGGGGTCAGTTCATTGGTGAGGGTCGTGTTTTTTTATTGCATTTTTAAAGGTAAATAGGAAAAATGAATAAGCTATGGCATAGTTTTTATGAAATAAGAAGTGTATGATAAAGGATAATGGATTTTATTTACAATGACCATCATATGAAAAAGGGGATACATATATGATTGAAATGTATTATATTTTACAAAACATCTTGCTACCAATATTTATTATGGTATTGCTTGGTTTTGTTTTACAAAAAAAATTCACCTTAGATTTAAACACGTTGGCTAAATTAAATATTTATGTATTTGTGCCAGGTTTTATTTTTGTAAAATTTTATCAGACTGATTTTGCATTGAAACTGTTATTGTACATCGTCATCTTTTTTATTATATACATATTTATTCTCTATATTATTGCAGAAGTGTTAACAAGACTTGGCAAAATGGAGAGAGGTAAAGCTACGACGCTTAAAAATAGCACTTTCTTTTTTAATTGCGGTAATTACGGCGTGCCTGTTAATGACTTAGTGTTTAAAGGGGATGCACTAGCAATGTCTGTACAAGTCATTATGTTATCGTTACAAAATATTTTTACGTTCTCTTATGGAATCTTTTCAATTCAATCATTACAAATAGGTAAATTGAAAGCAATGCTAGGTTATTTTAAAATGCCTGTGCTTTATGCGTTAGTGTTAGCATTAATTTTTAATTATAATGATATTCCTATTCCTAAATTTGTGTGGACGCCTGCTAACTATGTAGCAGATGCAATGATTGCGATTGCCTTAATTTTATTAGGCGGACAAATTGCCAAAATAAACTTCAGTTTAAAATGGTCTTCAGCTTATATTTTTATACTAATTCGTCTCGTTGCTGGCCCATTGATTGCTTTGGTTATTATTAAATTAATGGGTATAGACGGTATTGTAGGTCAAGCACTCTTCATCACGTCTGCGATGCCAACTTCTGTAAATAGTTCAGTTATCGCTCAAGAATATGATAACTATCCAGAAATGGCAGCACAATTAGTATTTTTATCAACACTCTTTAGTGCGCTAACAGTAGCAATAACTATTTATTTTTCACATATGTTATTTTAAATAACAGTAAAACACCACTCCGTATACAAGTAAATGTGTAGGAGTGGTGTTTTTGTTGTCTCTATTAAAATTTGTGTTAAATAAAGATATCTAAAATTAGCACTACAATAAGTCCAGTAATGGATGTTAAAAGAAGTGTTAGCCCCCAAGTTTTAAAGGTATCTTTAATAGAAATATTGAAATACTCTTTGAATAACCAAAATGAAGCGTCATTCACATGCGTAATTGTATTACTTCCCGCAGCTGTGGCTAAGACCATTAAAACTGGATTGACATTGAAAGTAGGAATTAAAGGACCGACAATTCCTGCGGCTGTAATCGCTGATACTACGCCTTGACCAGTTGCAATACGGATCAATGCAGTAATGAGCCAGGCCATAATAAGAGGTGAAATATTAGTGTCAGTCATCAGATTGGCAATATATTCACCAACATGGGCTTTTAATATAATTTCTTTAAAAGCACCACCAGCACCTACAATGAAAATAATGGTAGCAACGCCTTTTAAACCGCTTTCAAATGACGACATCATAGTTTCCATATTTTTTCCTTTACGTAGACCAAAGACGATAACTGCGATCATAATTGAAATTATTAAACTAATTTCAGCACTTCCGAAAAAGGTGATTATTTCATGTATGGCAGTATCCTCTGTAACAAACATACTTAAAATCGTAGAAATAGAAATTAAAATTGCTGGAATTAAAGGTACAATTAAACTTAAACGAAAGCTAGGCATCTCTGCTTCCGTAAAAACTTTATTTTTTTGCAATAATGGTGGTACTGGATAATCTAATTTTTTTAACAATTTTGGGAAGAGTATTCCTGCGACTAAAACTCCGGGAATAAAGACAAGAATACCTAATAAATAAACCATCCCCATATCGGCGTTATAAGCATCAACTAACGCTGTTGGTCCCGCCTGTGGTGGAAAGAGACTATGGGACAATGTTGTAGCTGCAACCATAGTGATTCCTAATTTCATGAAAGGTGTTTTGGCTTCTACAGCAATACTAATTACTAAAGGTGCTAAAATCATAAATGCAACTTCATAAAAGACTGAAATACCAAATACAGCACCAATAATGATTAATGCCCACTGTACATTTTTTACCCCAAATTTAGAGATTAAAGTTGAAGCAATACGTTGTGCTGCGCCAGAATCAACCATAATTTTACCTAAGACAGCACCAAACCCAATGATTAATGCTAAACTTCCTAATGTTGATCCTAATCCATCTTTAACAGTATCTAATATAGTCATTGGTTTCATTCCGTTAATTAGACCAACGATAATAGCAGAAAATATAAGAGCTAATATACTATTTATTTTAAGTTTAATATTGATAAAGAGTAGGAATGCTACACCAATAATCAAAGATATTAGCGGCAAATGTTCACTCAATAATGACATGTAAACGTCCTCCTAATTTAATAATAAGTCATGTAAGCGTATTCACATTACTTTATTATAAAAGATTTTCGAGAAAATAACAACGTTGTTATTTTTATAAAAAGTAACACACCACTAATTATAAAAGCGGTGTGTTATGTTTATTATATTAGTTGTTAATTATTAGCATATGATTCAAAAGGCCACTGTTTATCAGTTAACACTTTAGTATAGAACGGATCGCTGCCGATGACTTTGATATTATCTGCAAGCGCTTCAACTTCATCTAAATGATGTGTTGTTAAAATAATTAAGCATTGTTCCTTTAAAGTAACTAATAAACGGTGGATATCATAACGAGATTTTAAATCGATACCGACAGTGGGTTCATCGAGTAATAATATTTGTGGTTGACCGAGTAGACCAATTAATAGATTGACTTTACGTTTTGTTCCTCCAGACAGTTTGGCGACAGTTTGCTGACGATCTTGTAAGTTAAGTGTTTCTGCGTAATTAGTAATTTGTTGATCTGATAATGGTGTACGACACAATGCTTTGAAACATGCGATATTTTCATCGACCGTCATATGTTCAAACAAAGCAATATCTTGAGGAATATAACCAATAAGTTGACGAATTGCTTTTGTTGTTAAAGTTTTATCAAAGTATTTAATTGTTCCACTATTTGGTTGCTCCAAAGATGAAATTAAATTTAACAACGTTGATTTACCGGCACCATTTTCACCAAGTAGTACGGTAACTTGTCGATCTGCGAATGTCATATTGAGCTTATTAAATATTGTTTTGCGTTGATAATGCTTATGAATATTAATAAGTTCTATCATATTGTCACTCCTAAAATTGTAAATAGATATAAATTAAAGTAATAGCTAGTGCATAGATAAGTGCCATGAAAAGTCTATGACTTAAAGTGTTAATAGTGAATAATAACCATGAGATACCTAATTCATAAATAATAATAACGAACAATGTAGCTAAATAAAAAGTTATGCTAAGTTGTTGGTGCATTAATAGCGCGCTCAACCATAGTATAATAAGCAACACTATAGTGTGTGCCGCAATATATAGCCCATACAACTTTAATTTACTAAAAGGTGCTAAATACAAACGTTGCAAAGGCGCGTTTTGTTTTAAGTTGTGATGTAGTAGTATTTGGACACTACTAATACACAACAGTAAGCCGAAAATTATGCTCATAGATAGCGAGCGGTTTGATGAGGTATGTAACGAACGAAAATCTACGTTAGAGGTAGGTGTTTTATCCGTTAATTTAGATTTAACTTGATTGATACTGACGTTAGTATCGGCCTCTTGTACATGTGTATGCACAAGATAAGGTATTTGTTGGTTATACAGCGATTGGCTTACTATTTCCAAAGAAATATTGCCAATAAAATCATCTCTGCCATAAAGTAAGATAGCTTCATGTAAATCATTTTGTTCTAGTTGTGAGCTGTAATTTTTAGGTATTTGCAGACTAATTACAGCTTCTTTTTTAGTTACAGCTTCCTCGATGTAATCATCATCTAAAGGTAAAGTTGATACTTCTAAAATAGGTTCTTGTTTAAGTTGCTTAATTAACGTTTTAGAGTTAGCAGATTGATCTAAATCTTGTATAGCAATAGGAATGTGAAATGTTTGATTAATCGTTTTTTGTAGTACCCATATCAAACCTAAACTACTTAATAAAATGCCAAATAAAAGAAGGTACTGCTTCCATTGTTTATAAATGACTAAGTATAAAAATGGCTTCATGTGCGATACCTCCAAACTAATAGCCCGATAAGCCAACAGGACAGGACGATCAAACTGCTATAAAATAGAGGGCTGATGTCTAAAATATAGTTGTTAAGTACGAGTTCTAACAATTGATTCGTAACTAGACTGAACGGTTGATGAGCGAATAGTCCTCCCAATAAATGACTGAAGTAAATAGTAGGGAGTGTGATTCCTGATAATACAAGTATAACTAGTGTAAAAAGAATTTTAGCAAATAACTGTTTTAAGCCTTGTAACTGTAATTCAATAATTGTTAGCACTAGAGTTATCATGATGACATAGTATAAAATGTGAAGTGCTAAAGTTGGCCAGTTGTACATTTCAAAGGCATTAGGTAAGGTTAACAACATCCAAAGTAAGCCTAAAATCGCCCATACTAAAGTATAGATAAAAGTAAACAAACTTCGGATAAGTATAAGCTTTTCTACAGCAAAATGAAATAGGGTCAAACGGTCTTTTAAAGCTTTTTCTTGATTCATTTTTAAAATTGAAAACAGTGATAAACAGACAATAAAGATAGATGCTAAATAACCAGTTACTACATAATAACTGCCAGTATGATAAATAGTCATTGGATGATAGTCAAAGGTGCCTGTACGATTAAGTCCTGTAAATAATAAGTCGGTCAATAACTTTAGATTGTCATTTTTTGTTGCATCAGGTGCAAGTGAATTGTAAGTGAGGCCACCGCCCATAGCATCCATAAGTCTGTCGTAGACTGAATCAGTTAATTGGTTAAGTGTAATACTCTGTGTTGACTGTTTATCATATGTATAAACTGTAATAGGTAAACTGCCATTACGATAAAATGTTTTCGTCATACCATCTTTGAATACATAATATCCATCGAGTTGGTGTTGTTGCAATTTTTTATGCGCTTGCCGTTGTGTGTAAGGGGTGATACGTATATCTTTTCCTAAGTTATTACCATTACCTAAAGATTTTAAAATTAATCGTGTTTCTTTAGTGTCGTCTTCATCGACAACTCCAATGTTGAAGGTAGTATTATCTTGCTGTGACTGTTGAATAATAAGTAATGTTCCAAAAGCAGCGATAATTATGACAAATATATAAAGCAATAAATACCATTTTTTTAATAAAAAGGAGTGATAAATGCGAAACAATTGAAATGTTTTCATTTTATCACTCCTTTATAGTTAATTAGTTATTATTTTAAATCTTTTGCGACATCTTTAACAATATCTTCTGTATTATCAGATATTTCACGTTGTAATTTTCTGAAGTCGCTGTCACTTAGTGTATTTAAATCTTTAGCATTACCTTTGTCGAAGTTAATATCTTCCTTCAGTTTTACGTCACCTTCTAAAGTAACTGTTACTGGTTCACCTTCGACATCCATAGTGACATCAAGTTTTTGTTTTTGTTGATTATTTTTAGTATCTGTATTTAATACATTATTATAATCTATTGTTGTTTCATCGTATTCAGAGCCGAAGGTAATGTTACCTTTGTCTGTACGTTTGTCTCCATCTTGTTTTTCTTTGTTAGAAATTTTAATGTTAGATTTTTTATATGACTCGTCAGCAGTTAAAGTGTATTTATCATTGTACGTGTCATCTTTTTTAGTAGATTTACCTTTGATGCCTAAAGTTGTATTGTCGGCTTTGATTTTATAATCGACAGCTAAGTTATCATCATCGATATTACTTGTACCTTCAAGTGTTACTTCTTCACCATTTTCTGCTTTTAGAGTTAAATCTCTTTTTAGAATATGTTTATCTTCTTCCCAAATTACAGATTTAACGCTAGGGAAATCTGAAGCATCTGTATCTTTAACTTCTTCTAATGCATCGTCAATTGAATCGCTATAAGAATCTGCTTGCATTTTATCTTCTGCAATTTCTTTAATGTCGTCATCATCTTTTGCTTCTTCTAATACAGTTTGAATAAGAGCTTTTGTTTCTTTTTTGCTTAAAGTCATAGTAACTTTTTGTACGTCTGTGTCTTCACCATCAACTGAAATAGTGTCATCTTCTTTGTCGAAATTATCGTCATCTAATTCATCGATGATTAGATCACTGTAACGTTCACTAATGTCTTCTAATTTATCTTCAGAAATCTGTGTGCTTGATAAAATAGTATTTAAATTCAATGAATCATTTGTGATAGCATTATCTTGTGAACTTGTTGAAGAATAACTGCTGCTTCCAGTTAACTTGTTATACACATCTACTAGCTCATCGTTTTTGGCTTTGTAAACATCATCTAAAATAGGTGCTTCATAATATTGGTTATTTTTGTCTGCAGCCCACTGGAAGTCTCCGATACTATTATCTGCGATTGTTGGAGATAATGCTAGCACTGACTTGTCTTTATCAGGGTCATGTCCTACCTTTAATCCGATTTTAGAACCGTCTACCACCGATTTAGGAATATCTGCGTCTTTTAATAGCTTTGCAGGTACATCAGCACTCGCATCCATATTAATTAAATATGATTCGTCTTTCATCTTGTCTTGGAACTCAAATCCATCCTTGAATCGTGTTTTGGCATATTCTTGATATTGTTTTGCAGTTTCTTGTTCACTTTTTAAATAAGTGTTTTTAGGTGAATTTGAAACAAAATAATATGTTGCTGACCCAATAATTCCCACAACTAACAAGAGTCCAATGATAGCTGCAATGACAATTTTCACTGTTTTTGACATAAGATTGCCCCCCTCAAATTTCAATTCTTTGTAAACATAATAACATAAAAAATATAATAATTAATCATGAATTTGATAATTTTTTTAAAAAGTGTAAACGCCCATTATTTTTGTGTAAATTTTATAAAATTAAATTAGAAAGTATAATTACTTTTTTAAATATAGTTAATTATAATGATATATATTTTATCGGGAGTTAACTCAAAGGAATTTATAATGTTAATTTATATAATAGATATTTTAATGTTGATAAGGGTCTATTAATTGCAAAGACAGCGAAAAGAGGATTTTTATGCGCTAGCTATATAGGCAGTGTGATTGTGGGAATAGTTATATGTAAAAAACCCTAGCACAGTCTACTGCGCTAGGGTTTTAATATTTATGCTTTTGAATTTACATATGATGTTGGATCAACTGAATAGTTATTACCTACGCCACCGTCCATACGTTGGAAGTGTAAATGAGGTGCTGTTGAATTACCAGTATTACCTGATAAACCAATTTGGTCACCTTCTGAAACTGTGTCACCTTCTGATACATTTAGTTCATTCATGTGCATATACCATTGGTAATTATCACTATTTTCTTCTTGGATAGTAACTTGGTTACCGCCACCATAATTACTCCAACCACTTTGCGTAACTGTTCCATCAGTTAATGAATATACTGGTGTATTTTCATCCATTGCATAGTCAACGCCATAGTGAGCGCCGCCACCATAATATTGACCATAAGGTTGTAGTTGACGGTTTTGAGTTAACCAATTAGATGAACTTGTTTCATTATTACTGTCTGTAGTTGATTGCGTAGTGTTTGCTTCTTCACTTGACTGTGCTGACTCGTTTACAGGTGCAGCAGTTTGAGTAGTCTCATAATTTGAGCTTGTAGCATTTGTATTATTTTGTTGTTCAGTTGCTTGTGCTGATTCATTTACAGGTGCAGCAGTTTGAGCAGTCTCATTATTAGAGTTTGCAGCATTTGTATTATTTTGTTGTTCAGTTGCTTGTGCTGATTCATTTACAGGTGCAGCAGTTTGAGCAGTCTCATTATTAGAGTTTGCAGCATTTGTATTGTCTTCGTTGTCAGTTGCTTGTGCTGATTCATTTACAGATGCTGCAGTTTGAGCAGTCTCATTATTAGAGCTTGCAACATTTGTATTATTTTGTTGTTCAGTTACTTGTGTTGATTCATTAGCTGATGCTGCAGTTTGAGCAGTCTCGTTATTAGAGCTTGCAGCATTTGTACTGTCTTCGTTGTCAGTTGCTTGTGCTGATTCATTAGCTGATTGATTTGAAGTAGCGCCTTGTTGAACGTTATGCTGTCCATTATTATCATTGCGTGTATAGTTATTGTCATAGTTATTTTTATCTTGTTGAGCACTGTCATCAGTACCGTCTAAGTGATAACCTGATTTTTGAACTTCTTCATGGCTTTTATTTGGACTGTTCACATTCCCATCTTGTTGAACAGGTGTAGTTGTAGCGTTTGTATTATCATTAGTAGCGCCTTGTCCTTCTCCTGCAACAGGGAAGTAGAAGTAATGATAATTACCTTTATCATCAATAAGGTAGAAATAATATTGCTCATCATCGAACATAGATTGCTCCCAATTGCCATCTGATGTATGATGATAATTTCCACTTGCATCTTTATCCATATAACCTTCGGCAAAGATACCAGAAAATTGACTTTGCTCTTGACTTGAAATAGTTGTTTCTGAAGCTTCAGCTTCACTTTGTTGCGCGATACCGACTGCACCTAAAGATAGCGTAGCAATCGTTGCTGTCATTAATTTTTTCATAATAAAAATAAATCCTCCCAAAATTTTTCCTGGAATAACAATAGCAGATAACTTTCTAAAAGAGAATATAGTAATGTTTGTTTTAATACAAAAGTAATTATTATGAGATGCATGTAAATATTTAGAAAATTAAAAAAGTCTTATATTTATAGGCGAATATTAAGATTGTACTATAGTGTAAAAATACATTATTTCATTGTATGTAATTTTTTTGCAACATAACGTTATGTTTTTTGGCAAAATCTATATTATGTTTCGTTGTTTGTAATAAAGATTAGGTAATGATGACTACTATTAATAATAAATATGTGTTTTGGAGTAACAGCAATATATGATTGTTATATAGGAACATTGACAGCAAGTAAGTTAAATTGAAATTTTCTTTCAGTATCAAATTTTAAGTAAAGAGGCGTTATTGCACATTAAATCATGTGATAATAACGCCTTTATTTTCTAATTTTATGTTCTTTTTACTGTAGTAAATAAATACTTTGGACCAAGCTATGTGTAGCGTAAATGATTGATAATGTATTTAATATAAGTCAAAGTGACATAAACGACTACTAATGTGGCGAAAATAAGTTCAGTAATCATTACGATATTCAATAGAACATTCCACAACGGTGGTAAATTTACCAGTTGACATAGTGAGACTACCGAAGCAGCAGTTGTCACCCAGGGGAAAGTAAGCGCAGCATAGGACGGTTGGAATCCGATTGCGTTAATTCTTGGAATAAAAAAGAGCGACATCATAAATAAAGCTTGTGATAATACAAAAAAACTTCCTATATATAGCATTGAATAATCTGTCCGCGTTAACAGATAACCATTTAAGCAAAGTGCTGCAGGTGCAGAAATAATTACGGCCATTGGAAACTGTTGATTGTTATACCTTTGCCAAGCTTTACGGCATAATACAAACAGTAGTAATATGATGAAAAATATCGATCCTAAATAAACCACGCCTGCGCCTAGTTGTGTACTAAAACCTTCAGACGTTTCAGCAATAACCCCGATACCTACAAATGCCACAAACCAACTAGTATTCGGTTTGGAATCAGTCGATGGAAATAACCATATATGATAAATGATGAATCCAAGTAATATACTAAAATGGATGAGTACCATGAGCCACCACATTATAGTAATAAACCATCCAATGACATGTAAGTAATGATGTAATATATATAATAATGATAATAGTGCCATTGGCAAGGCAGGAAAGGTGGCACAAGTATTAGCATTTTTTAATTCATTGGCAACTGTATGGGGAAAAAGTAGCAATTTTTGTAAAAATATAACTATGATAATAAGAGATATATAAAATAATAAAAAAGGTAGATAGGTCAAGTTGATGGTGAACAAAAGATTACTTAATGCTGCTAAACCCAATGCTAAACCACATATGGGAGTCGGTAATTGTTTCAGTAATTTAGCATACATAGTGATGCACTCCTTACACAGTCTTTTATCAACAATGTTATTAGTATACTATGTTTTAAAGTAGTTGTGTGAAGCTAAATTGTTACTAGGAAAGTTCTATAGTTCTGATTTTCAATGTGGGCTAGGCGCTTAGTTGCTATAAAAATTTCAATTAAATAGCTACTGGAATCAGTATAAAAATAGCCAAATGCAAGCGCGCTATCATTATGAGGCATCGAATATTGTAATATAAAAAAGCATCTCGCCTCAAAGTGTGGACTTTGAGGCGAGATACGCTGTTGTAAATCATTAATCTGTTATCGCACCTTTAGATGCGGAAGATACTAATTTTGCATATTTGTATAACGTACCATGTGTTGCTTTCAATTTTGGTGCTTGCCATTTTGCTTTACGCTCAGCTAACTCGCTATCAGAAACATCGAAGCTAATTTCACGTTTTTCGGCATCAATGGTAATAATGTCATTTTCTTCTAATAGTGCCATAGGTCCACCAACTTGAGCTTCTGGTGCAGCGTGGCCAATAACTAAACCATGAGAGCCTCCAGAAAAACGGCCGTCTGTTAACAAGCCTACAGATTCACCTAACCCTTTACCAACTAAAATTGAAGAAGCGGATAGCATTTCAGGCATACCTGGTCCACCTTTAGGTCCGGCGTACCGAATAACGACTATATCGCCAGGTTTAATTTGATCATTTAAAATCGCATGTGTTGCGTCATTTTCAGTGTCAAAGACTTTAGCTGGACCTTGAATGTACGTAACACTTAATCCTGAAATTTTGGCTACCGCACCTTCAGGGGCTAAGTTTCCTTTTAGGATTACTAGTGGACCTGTTGGGTGTTTCGGCTGTTCAAAATTAATGATTTCTTTGTTATCAGATAAATCGGGTGCATCAGCTAGATTTTCTGCTACTGTTTTACCAGTAACTGTTAAGCACTCTCCATGAATTAATCCATGTTTGTGAAGTAGCTTCATTACTGCTGGAATACCTCCGACATCGTTAAGGTGTGACATGACGTACTTACCACTCGGACGTAAATCAGCTATATGAGGTACACGTTTACGTACTTCTTCAAAATCATCTAATGTTAAATCAATTTCCATAGTATGTGCGATGGCAAGTAAATGTAAAATTGCATTTGTTGAGCCACCTAAAGCCATAGCAACAGTAATTGCATTTTCGAAAGCTTCTTTAGTCATAATGTCTTTTGGATAAATGCCTTGCTCTAATAAATGATAAACAGCCTTGCCTGCTGCACGGCTATCTTTAGCTTTATCGGCAGATACTGCTGGGTGTGATGCACTGCCAGGTAAACTCATACCCATAGCTTCAATTGCTGACGACATAGTATTTGCGGTAAACATACCACCACAAGCACCAGCGCCTGGACAAGCATTACACTCTACTTTGTGTAACGCTGCTTTATCAATTTCTCCATTGTTATATTGTCCTACACCTTCAAAGGCAGACACAGCATCTAAGTCTTTTCCGTCTAATTTCCCTGGTAATACAGTACCTCCGTAAACAAATACAGCTGGTAAATTTAAACGTGCAATACCAATCATACAACCCGGCATATTTTTATCACAGCCGCCAATTGCAACTACGCCGTCTAAATTTTCTGCACTGACTACAGATTCAATAGAGTCGGCGATCAATTCACGACTAGGTAATGAGAATCGCATACCGTCAGTACCCATAGAAATGCCATCAGATACAGTAATGGTATTAAAAATCAGTGGATTTGCACCAGCTTCGCTCACGCCACGTTTGGCAGCACGTGCGAGGCCATCAATATGTACGTTACATGGTGTAACTTCACTCCAAGTACTGGCAACTCCAATCATTGGATTGTTAAAGTCATCATCTTCAAAACCTAACGCACGTAAATAAGAACGGTTCGGTGTACGACTGACACCTTCACTGATTACTTTACTTTTAATTCTTAAATCTTGCTGATTGTTACTCTCCCTGTTCATAAAAATACCCCCTAAAATTACTAACACTTTAGTGAATTTACTATTGTGTGAAAATTCTAACTATTTTGAGTGTAACAAAATAGTTATCAAGTTAAAGTCAGTCATAGTAGCCAAACCTTTTGTCTTCACTTTTAACAGGCAGACTAAAACTATTGTTTTTTCAGTGTAACTCAAAATGACGTCGAACCCCAACATAACGAATTAAACTTAAACTAATCTTGTACATTTTTATTGTGCAGTCAATAGCTAAATTACGATATGGGAATGCACATGTGAGCGCAACAGTAGCGATATATGACTGAATCGTTGACTGCAAGATGGCGTTTTACTTAAAATTAACGAAATAAAATACTGTAGAACACAGTAGTATCGATAGTTACAACGCTATTTGCTATTAAATCTAAAATTGTTACTATTATATTAAATGTATATTAAAAATGTTTTGTTTTTGTAAAAAAATGCATTTGTTTTTGTTATACTAAATGTTATTGTTTTCAGATAAACTCCAAGTGCTAAAGAAATATTCTTAACACTTAATGTAAATATATATAAAAGTAAAGAGGTAATATTAATGAATAAAATATCTGTTATAGTCACTTACTATAACTCGGAGGACTACATTGCTAAATGTTTAAGTAGTTTGAAAAAGCAAAGAATGCAAGATTTTGAATTGATTTTAGTGAACGATGGCTCAACGGATCAGTCAAAAGAGCTAGTGGCATCTATGTTAGATGGATGGGATATTAATTGTCATGAGATTGATTTAGATACAAACAAAGGTCATGCGCACGCACGAAATATAGCATTAAAAGAAGTAACTTCACCGTATTTCATTTTTGTCGATTCCGATGATTATTTAGCATCATATGCTTTAACTTATTATTTGAAAGTGTTAAATAAATGTGATGCCTTAATTGCGCCAATCCATTCGTTTACATTGGATATTCCACAATACGTTGATCAAAACTTAGTAGAAGTAAAATATTTAAAAACTAAAACACATTCCAATCAATTTTTACGTAAAAATTCAGCATGTAATATAGTGTTTAAAACGGCTATCATGAAAGGGCATAACGTACGTTTTAACGAAGACTTAGATGTTTATATTGATTGGTCATTTTTACTTGAGTATATGAAATATTCAAATTGGTTTGTACGAGTGTCACGATTCCCATTTTATATCAAAGGTGAAATCTATGATCCATTCTTAAAACCAGCGTTGTCTAAACAAGAGTTTGGTGTTGTTTTTAACGACTATATTTATAGTTTTAACGATGCTATAAAACGCGCACCATATAAAGACAATAAAGAATTTATTACGAATAAAATGAAGAGCTTAGTGATGCAATCATTTGAACCATCTTCAAGAAAGACAAAAGAACGTTATGCAAATTATAGCTCTTTACTTCCTGGTGTAATACGCAAATTATTACCTAATATCATTAAAAACGAAAAACCATTATTTATTTTAGAATCATTATTACTAGCATTAAATCAAAAGAAAAAAGCTTACAAAATTAACCTAATTAGAAAAAATGCACGTTTGGCTAAAAATGTTATCTTAAAGCGCAAAAACAAAAATCGTTCGTTGTATCAGTTAACGGATAGTCCAGAAAACGTTCGTCCAAATGTCATTGTGTTTGAATCTTTCGGTGGCAAAGGCTACAGCGATAGCCCTAAATATATTTATGAATATATGATGAATCATTTCCCAGAATTTGAATACATTTGGGTATTAAACCGACCGAAGAATGTATTTATACCTGGTCCAGCGAAGAAAGTGAAAAAAGGTTCACAAGCGTATTACGAAGCATATAGTAAAGCTAAATATTGGGTTGCCAATGCACGCTTGCCATTATATTTAAATAAAAAGCCCAATCAAGTGTATATACAAACTTGGCATGGTACACCATTAAAACGTTTAGCTAATGACATGAAAGTTATTCGTATGCCAGGAACGACAACTGAGAATTATAAACGTAACTTCAGAGAAGAAACTAGTAGATGGGACTATTTAGTATCACCAAATAGGTATTCTTCTGAAATTTTTGAAAGTGCCTTTTGGATGGATAGTGATAGAATTTTAGAAATTGGTTACCCTCGTAACGATGTCTTAGTGAACAGAGCGGATGACGAACAGTATATTAATGACATCAAAGAAAATTTAAATTTACCACATGATAAAAAAGTCATAATGTATGCTCCAACATGGAGAGATGATGAGTTTGTGAAAAAAGGTAAATATCTATTTGATTTAAAAATAGATTTAGAAAACTTACAACGTCAACTAGGGGATGAGTACGTAGTGTTATTAAGAATGCACTATCTTATTTCCAATGCTCTAGACTTACGTGGTTTTGAAGAGTTTGCGATTGATGTATCAAACTACAGTGATATTTCAGAATTATACTTAGTTACTGATTGTTTAATTACAGATTATTCATCAGTTATGTTTGACTATGGTGTACTGAAAAAACCACAAATTTTCTTTGCTTATGATTTAGATAAATATGGACAAGATTTACGTGGTTTCTATTTAGACTATCACAAAGATTTACCAGGTCCGATTTATCAAGATCCTTATGAATTAGCAAATGATTTGAAGAACTTAGATCAAATAGCAGAAGATTACAAACCACAAATTGATGCGTTTTATGATAAATTCTGTTCGTTAGAACAAGGAAAAGGTTCTAAAATTATTTCAGATGTCATTAAATATTAATTAAATAAACGAACTACATTAGACATAGTTATGGTCTAACAATAGCTGGAGGCAAACAAACGATGAAAAGAGTAATAACTTACGGCACATATGATTTATTACATTATGGCCATATTGAATTATTGAGAAGAGCTAGAGAGCACGGTGATTATTTAATCGTTGCGTTATCTACAGATGAGTTTAATAAAATTAAAAACAAAAAATCATATTATAACTATGAGCAACGTAAGATGATGTTAGAATCAATTCGTTATGTAGATTTAGTAATTCCTGAAGATGGTTGGGGACAAAAAACTAAAGATGTAGATAAATATGATGTTGATTTATTTATTATGGGTCACGACTGGGAAGGTGAATTTGACGAGTTGAAATCACAATGTGAAGTGATTTATGTGAATCGTACAGAAGGTATTTCAACGACTCAAATTAAAACTGAATTATACGGTAACTAAGCTACCGTTAGTTATAAAAAAGAAGCGAGAAATCGCTTCTTTCGGACTGTCGACAAAGTTTCTGACTTTGTCGACAGTTTTTTTATGCACGCTTTCCGCGGGCACTGCCACAGCCTGTAGTCTTCAGCGAGTGCGCTTCTCGCAGGAACCGTTGCCAAAATTATATTTTGTTGCAATATGATACGTCCCAAAGCTAGTGTACATACTGTTTTTTGAAATTAAGTATTGCTTCTACAGCTACTTGATATCCAGGTTTCGTAGTAGATTGTAATTGCTTGATTTTGGCAATATTCGCTTTGTAATAGTCTAAGTTAGTTAACATTTCTGTTACCGTTGTTTTTAGTTCAGTAGTTGTTACAGTGGCGGAATCAAGTTTTTTGCCGATCCCTAATTGTTCAATTTGATGTGAGACGACTGGTTGGTCAGCGCTTTGTGGAAAAGCCAGTAAAGGTACATCCATCATCATAGCTTCGTTCGTACTATTCATCCCAGCATGTGTGATAAATAAGTCTGTATGTTGTAATAACTCAATTTGTGGAACGTATGATTCGACAATAAAGTTGCTAGGTATATCATCAAAATTAGCAAGATTATTTGTAGTGCCAATTGATACTACGACTGTAACATCTAAATCTTTTAAAGCTGCAAAGCATCTATTAAAGAAGCTGATGTTTTCGTTAAACACTGTACCTAGAGAAATATAAATAACAGGGCGTGAAGTATTAATCTTATTCATAAACTCAGTAGGTTGTGGTGTGCGTACTGACGGTCCAACAAACACAAACTCTTGAGCATTAAACTGCTCAACATCGTGTTGAAATCCTTGCATAATATAAGAAATATTTAAATCACCAGGATTATTCATAATTTCATGACGTGACGGTATTTGAACTTGATATGTTGTTTCAATATCGGTTTTTAAACTTTGGAATATTTGGTTAGAACGTGCAACTTCCGAATCATCAAGTTGATTTTCAATTGAAGTGATAAAATTGTCGAACAATGGCTTCGTTTTAGCAAAAGTGGTAACGGATGAAATAGCAGGAATATTTAATTTTTGAGCAATTAAATAGCCACACCCAAACATAGAATCATAGATTACATAATCAAAATGTTCATGTTTAATATCATTTAAAATGCGTGGTAACATGACATGGGCAGTATTCAACACGCCATTGATGACGTCTAACACATTATTATTACCATATGCTGTAAAGGATTCGACCACTGAATCGATAGGTAACGAACGTATCTCGACTCCAGTATTAGCTAGTTTAGATTCGTATATATCGCTTAAATAATAAACGACTTCTTCTCCTTGGTCTACCAACGACTTACATACTTCAATCGTTGGATTGATGTGACCTTCTGACCCTGGATTGATAAATAAAATTTTTCCCACAAAAAAACCTCCTAAGTTAAACTAATATTTAGTTTAACAAAAATAATTCAAATAAAAAAATATGTATATTTTATTTAATTTTTTAACAGTGCGAATAACAAAAAAGACTACCATCAACCGTAAGTGATTTGATGGTAGTCTTTATATTTAAATAATCTTTATTTGAAGTGTTTTGTGACTAGATTATTTTGAGAATTGAACAGGTATTAATTGCGAATATATTCGAATATACCGGCAGCACCCATACCTACACCGATACACATAGTGACCATGCCGTAACGTGTGTGTGGTTGTTTTTTCATTTCTGATAATAAACGTCCAGTTAGCATTGCTCCTGTAGCACCTAAAGGATGTCCTAAGGCAATTGCGCCACCGTTGACATTGGTTTTATCTATGTTTAAACCAGTTTCGCGAATGGATGCGAGCGTTTGAGATGCAAATGCTTCGTTTAATTCGGTAATGTCAATATCATCAATTGTTAAGCCATTGGCTGACAGTACTTCAGGTATAGCATAAGCCGGTCCAATACCCATTAATTTTGGATCTACACCAACAGCTTTAAAGCCGACAAAACGAGCAATTGGCGTAACACCTAATTCTTTAACTTTGTCACCTGACATAACTACTACAAAGCCTGAGCCGTCAGTTAATGGTGCAGATGTACCTGCCGTCACAGTGCCGTCAGCCTTAAAGACAGTGCGTAACTGTGCCAGTGCTTCGGCATTTGTATCAGGTCTTATCATCTCGTCTGTTTTGAATTGTTTTTTAGTGACTACAGGACCATTGTGGTCATATGACACATCGTTCACTTCGATAGGGATAATTTCATCTTCAAATTTCCCAGCTTGTTGAGCTTCATAAGCACGTTGATGACTTTGGACAGCATAGGCATCTTGATCTGCTCTCGATACTTGATACGTATCAGCTACCATTTCAGCTGTTAATCCCATAGGATACGATACGCCACGATCTTCATCTTGTAGTAATGGGCTGTTGGTAGGTTCATTACCACCCATTGGAACAGCACTCATTAGTTCTATGCCACCCGCTACTAAGATATCACCTTGGCCAGCTTTAATTTGATTGGCTGCTAACGCAATCGTTTGTAGTCCAGATGAACAGTAACGATTGACAGTTTGTCCAGGAACACTGTCAGGCATACCTGCGAGTAAGGCAATAGAACGTGCGATGTTTTGTCCTTGTAGACCTTCAGGGAAAGAGTTACCGACAATGACATCTTCTACCATGTCTGGAGTGAAATTGCCATCAACTCTATCTAATACTCCCTTTAATACTTGAGCAGCTACTTCATCAGGTCTTTCATGAAATAATGCGCCACCTTTAGCTTTACTTGCGGCAGAACGTCCATAAGCAACAATATATGCATCTTGCATTTAACTTCATCCTCTCTCTACTCAATTTCAATGATTAGTTACGTAACGGTTTTCCTGTTTTTAGCATGTGTGATATACGATCATACGTTTTTTCATTATTTAGTAGTTCTAAGAATCCTTGTTTTTCTAGTTTTTGTAAATAGCGTTGATTGACATATGTGTTACGTGGTAAATCGCCACCAGCCAAAATATCGGCTACTTTTAAGGCAATTTCGTAGTCGTAGTCACTGATAAAATGACCGAGACGTTGTGCGTCTAATTGACCTTGTGCTAATGCTTTAAAGTCTTTACCTAAAGCGATGAAGTTTGGTTTTGGTGTTGGTATATAGTTCGTTTGTGCTTCATAAGCTGCGCGTTTCAATGCTACTTCAACACGTTGGTCAGTGTTCAAGATGATCGTATCAGTTGGTTTTAAATAACCATAACGTACAGCTTCATGAGCATTAGTAGCTACTTTGGCTAAACCAACATTCATCAATACTTTTGATACACTTTCTTGTTTGTCGTTAGCTTTATGGTCAGTGCTCAAGATACGTGTTGCTAATTCAGCTAAACCACCACCACTTGGTAACAGTCCTACACCTGTTTCTACTAAACCGATATACGTTTCACTTGATGCAACGACAAATGGGGAGTGCATTACTAACTCACAACCACCACCCAGTACTTTACCTTGTGTAGTAGTGACTACTGGTTTTAATGAATGTTTTAAGCGACTGAAACTATAATGTAATTTATCCACAGCGTCACCAACTAAAGTATCAACTAAGCCATCTTCGTGTGCTTTTTTCATCATGTAGAGGTTAGCACCAACACTAAAGTTATGACCATCTGCATAAATGACCATGCTACTATAGTCATTATTTTCTAAGACATCAATAGCTTCTACTAAATCATCGGCAAAGCCGTCTGAAATGATATTATTTTTACTTTGTAATTTAAGTAGTAATTGGTCTGTGTTAACGACTGCTAATTTGGAATCTTCTTTATCCCATAATTCTTGTTCGATTTGGTCAGTAATAGCTGTGACACGCTCAATAGATTCTTGAGGTTGATAAAACGATCCATTTAATGATTCGATCCAGTCGGGCAATGTGCCTAATTCATCACGCATTCTTGATTTGACACGGTCAAAGCCCATTAAGTCCCATAATTGAAATGGTCCTTTTTTCCAATTGAAGCCCCAAACAAGCGCACGATCAATGTCTTTAAAATCAGGAGCAGCTTTCGGGACATTGATAGCAGCGTAATAAAAATTATTACGTAGCGTTTCCCATAAAAATGTTCCGGCCTCATCTGTTGCATTGAAGATAACATCTAGATTATGAGATAAATCTTTATTGAATTGTGCCAAGATAGGTAAGTTCGGTGTTGATTGGGCAACGTAATCGTTAACTGATGCATCAAAGACTAACCGTTGTTTACCTTCTTTTTTATAGAAGCCTTGTTTTGTTTTGCGACCTAATGCGCCAGCTTCATATAGTTGTTGTGATAATTTTACTTCTTTAAAATATGGTTGTTCTGCAGGGTCTTGACGTAAACCTTGCATTACAGCTACAGCAATATCTAAACCTACTAAGTCAGTTAAACCATATGTCCCAGTTTTTGGTCGTCCGATAGCTTGACCAGTTAGAGCATCAACGTCAGTAATGGATAATCCTTGTTGTTCAGCACGATACATAACGTCATTCATCGTTTGTGTACCGACACGGTTGGCAACAAATCCTGGTACATCGTTAGCAATTACAACGCCTTTACCTAATACATCCTCAGCAAAACGTTGGACTTGTGTAATAATTTCAGAACTCGTTTCTTGATTCGGAATGATTTCAGCTAACTTCATAATCCGTGGTGGATTAAAGAAGTGTAGTCCTAAAAATCGAGAACGCGCTTGCTGATCAAACGCTTTGGCAATACCCTCTATAGGGATACCTGATGTATTAGTAGCAAAAATAGCACTGTCCTTCGCTATTTGTTGTACTTGGTTCCATACTTGGTGTTTGATGTCGATATCTTCTTTGACTGCCTCAATATAAATATCACTATCATCACCTTGGACTAAATCATCTTGAAAGTTACCAATTGATAAATTAGAAGCATATTGCAAATCAAATAACATAGGTTTCTTCTTATCTGTAATGATGTTATAAGCCTTTTGAGCAATTTTATTTGGTTCTTGTTCATCTATCACAATATCTAATAATTTTACTTTTAATCCCGCATTTACAAGTAAGGCAGCAAGTTGGCTACCCATTGTTCCTGCACCTAATACAGTGGCTTTTCTTATAGTCATAACATTACCTCCATGTAATTAAATCATTTTTATAGAAAGGCTGAATCTCCTGTTAGTGCTCTACCAATAACTAATGCGTTGACTTCATGTGTACCTTCATAAGTGTAAATTGCTTCAGCATCTGAGAAGAAGCGGGCAATATCATAATCAGCTAAGATACCATTACCGCCTGTAATCCCACGACCCATTGCTACCGAATCTCTTAGACGTAAAGCGTTCATCATTTTAGCAGTAGAAGTGGCTACTTCATCGTATTCGCCATTTGCTTGCATACGTGCAAGCTGTGCACACATTGACATAGCATGTGCCAAATTACCTTCCATCATAGCGAGTTTTTCTTGGATTAATTGGAATTGACTTAACTTTTTACCGAACTGTTTACGTTGAGTTACATAGTTCAGTGTGGCACGTAATGCACCTGCAATCGCTCCTGTAGCCATATATGCAACGCCAGCACGTGTAGAATATAGAACTTTTGCAATATCTTTAAAGCTATTAATATTTTGTAATCTTTCACTTTCTTCTACAACTACGTTATTTAGTTTGATATTGGCGTTGGGTACAATTTTTAAAGCAATTTTATTTTGAATAATATCAATTTCGACACCTTCTTGATCAGGTCGAATGATAAAACCTTTTGGTTTACCTGTTTCAGGGTCTACAGCATAGACTGGAATAACATCAGCTAAGTGTGCACCACCAATCCATCTTTTTTCGCCGTTTAATATCCATTTATCACCATCACGAACAGCTGTTGTTTCAAGTCCACCTGCAACGTCTGACCCATGATTTGGTTCAGTTAAAGCAAAACAAGTTCGGAGTTCGTGTGATTGTAATTTAGGAATATAATAGGCGACTTGTTCTTTGCTACCACCAAATAAGAATGAATTATGCCCTAATCCTTGATGAACACCAAGTAATGTGACTAAAGACACATCAAATCGAGCTATAGTATAAGACATGAAAAACTGGAATAGTTGACTCGGTGTTTTAGCGCCTTCTCGTCCTTCGAATAGTAAAGGATTGTTAAAATAATTTAGTTTGCCTAAATCATCAAAGAAGTCTTCGGGTATTGTAGCGTTAACCCAATGGTCGTTAATAGAGTCACGGTATTTGCTTTCTAATAAATCATCTAATTGTTTTAACAACGTTACTTCACCATCAGTTAAATCTTTGGCAATACTTAACACATCTTCAGGATATAATGCTTTTAAAGTTTCATTTTTTGTTGACATAAAATCAACCTCCATCGTTTTTGGTAACGCTTACATTTGTTGTTAAAAAAATAATAAGCAGTTTAATTTTGAAACTAGTTTACGCAAGTTCATCTTCTTGTTGTGCTCTGTCATTCATTAATTTTTGTAGTGATAGTTTGTCTGGTTTAGATGTTGCATTTAAAGGCATATGAGTAATTTTAAGATACATTCTAGGGATTTTATAACCAGCTAAGTGTTCGCGTGCATAGCTATCTAATTCTTGTTCATAATTCGCTGTGTCTTCTTTTAAAATTATTGCAGCGGCAACAGACTCTCCAAATTTCGGGCTGTCATAACCGACGACAACACATTGTTCAATGATAGGGTGCTCAGATAGTACGCGTTCGACCTCTGAAGGTAACACATTTTCGCCACCTGTAATAATCATTTCTTTTTTACGATCGACAATATAAATATCACCGTCTTCATCTAAACGAGCTAAATCTCCCGTTAAGAAGAAATCTTTATGAAATGACTTAGCAGTTTCTTCAGGTTTATTCCAATAACCAGGTGTTACATTTTTACCACGAATAGCCAATTCACCAATTTCTCCAGGTGTTACATCTTGATATGTGTCATCTAACACACGAACTTCTGTAAACATCACTGGTTTACCGATACTCATTGGCTTATTGATAGCGTTATCTGGTGTGTTGACAGTAGTTAGTGGCGCTTCAGTTAATCCATATCCATTGATTAAAAAGAGATTCATACTGGCGAATTTCTTTTGAACAGCGGGTAGTGGGGCAGAGCCACCTTGAATTAAATAGCGTGCGTTTTCAAAGTTTGCTGGATTGAAATTGTCAGCTATTAACATGCCATAGTACATAGTTGGAATCAACATCACATAATTAGGTTTGAATTTTGCCATAAGGTCGTTCAATCCTTCGCCATTAAAGTAACGTTGTAACACTATTGTGGAACCATTCATTAACATAGGAATTGTTAAATCATTAAAACCAAATACATGGAACATTGGTAGTGAAACAATAGCGACATCATCAGGCACCGTGTTGTAAGTTAAATTTAAATTAATACCATTGTTGACAAAAGATTCATATGTGAACATGACCCCTTTAGGAGTACCTGTAGTACCACTTGTATACAACAAGGATGCTATGTCATCATGTTCTACTGACACTGCAGTGAATGGGTGATGTACTTCTGGATTTACAATCTCATCATAGGCGGGTGTATCAATATCTAAATAGATTAAGTCCTCTGGTATTTGAGTTAAACTAGATAGGTGTTTTGTTGAATAAAAAATTAACTTAACGCCTGAATCATTAACCACAGTTTCAATTTCTTCTGGACTTAAACGCCAGTTGATAGGGTAATAAATGGCTCCTAGTTTGAATGAAGCAAATAATACATCTAATATTGCGACATCATTGGGTGCGAAGATACCAACTACATCACCTTGCTTAATACCTTGTTCACGTAGGTGATGTGCTAAATTATCAGCGCGAATATTTAGCTGTTGGTATGTCCATTGTGTGCCTTTTGCTGGGTCTATAATTGCGGGTTTCTCTTCATCAAAATCTGATCTTGTTTTTATCCAATCATAATTCATTTTAAATACCCCCTAAGTGTAAATAACTCCCAGTGCTAAAGTGACTTATACAGCATTCCCCAATGTTGACGATAGATGTTTGAATCAATAGTGTGTAGTTTGTCAGCAATCAATGGTTGGAATGATAATTTATCTAAAACGTCGTGTTGCAAATCGACGCCTGGAGCAATTTCAATTAATTCAATACCATCTTCAACTAATTGAAAGACAGCACGTTCTGTCACGTAGTAAACGGTTTGTCCTAAGCTGCGTGCATAATTTGCATTAAAGTCGATATGTTGAACGGTATCAACGAATTTAGAAGGTGTACCTTCTTGTGCGATAGTGATATGGTCGTCTTGAATATTTAGTTGACCCCCAACAACTAATTTACCTGAAAATATAATGGTTTTAACGGTTTGGCTAATATCAATGAAGCCACCACAACCATTCATCTTATCACCAAGAAGTGAAACATTTACATTACCATCGGCATCGACTTCGCCAAAACTTAAAAAGGCTATATCAATACCTCCGTTATAAATGAAATCCCAAGTCATATCATGTCTCATTTTGGCATCTAAATTATAATTCATACCGTATTGCATACCACTGCCTAGTAAACCACCATAAGTACCAGTATCGATATTTAGTTGCACAGCTTCCGTCACTTTTTCTTCTATAAGTAATTGTGACAAATCATTATTAATACCAAAACCAACGCTAACTACGTCGTCCTGAGTTAAAAATTGTGCTGCGCGTCTTAAAATTAATTTTTTATCTGTGAGGTCTAGTTGTGGTTGAGTCATTGAAGCGATACGATAATGGCCAGCTAAAGCAGGGTCATAATACTTTTGCATAACTTGTTTATGATATTTAGGGTCTTTGTTGACAACAACGTAATCTACTAATTCACTTGGAATAAACACTTCATTTGGATTAAAACTACCGTTTGCGACGATAGCCTTTACTTGTACAATGACAGTACCGTTGTTATTGTGTGCAGCTGCTGCCACACTGAAACCTTCTCCTAAATGTGTTTCGTGGTGCATATAAATATTGCCTTTTTCATCTGCATACGTTCCTCGTAGTAGGGCTACATCAATATTTGGAAATTTATAGTGTAAATATTGCTCTTTGTTAATTTCTATCAAGTCTACCAAATCTTCAGTAGTACGGTCATTTGCTTTACCACCTTGATAACGTGGATCGGCAGTAGTGTTTAAGCCAATCTTCGTAATCATACCGGGTGAAGCAGATGTTGCACTACGATAGTGCGTAGTCATTACACCTTGAGGTATAAAATACGCTTCAAGCGCATCGTGCTTAATAGCATTAACAGTTGCAGGTGATGCAGTGATAATACTCATGATGAGTCTTTTAATCATTCCTCGCTCTACCAAAGCGTCTAAATCTATCCCATCCGCATAATTACTAATATCATTAGCTAACATAAATGTAAGACCAGTTAATTTTCCCGTATCATCATGTTGTTTCGTCATGTGTTTTAATAATTCCGCTGGTAGATTGGCAACCGACAAGGCAGCGAGTGCGATGACATCATCATTTTTAATTATTGTGTGTAATTCATTTAATGGTATTACTTTCATACAACAGCATCACTTGTATTCATTAGAAGACATACCCCCTTCAAATGTAAGCCCTTACATGAAATATAACATAATGTTATGTAGTGTAAAAGTTAAATAACGTTAGAATTGAGTTAAAATTTCTAAATGTTAGAAATTGTATTGAAAATTAGCGTTAAAATGAGATATAATAAAAATACATCAAGTCATCAGATGTGTGTAAAAGTAATTAACTGTAGATAGTAGTTTAGTTAAAAATTGATGTTTAAACATATGCTATTAAGTTGTTTAAGCACATAAGTTAAATAACTACGAAATTTACTTTTTCACAATCCTAGTTTAAAATCACAATTGACATCGCTTACAAATAATATTTGTACAAAATGCTCTTTTGTCAGTGTGGACTATAGGGTAGATAATTCTAATGATAGTGAGCAAGACTGATGCACACACTATAAATTAACTAATATGGGAAAGGTGGTTCCTAATGGATAATACTGAAAATAAAAGTGTCATATTAATTGGCGCAGGAGTATTAAGCACAACATTTGGTTCATTTTTGAAAGATGTCGAACCAAATTGGAACATAAAGCTATTTGAACGTTTAGATCAACCCGCAATTGAGAGTTCAAATGAGACGAACAATGCAGGAACAGGACACGCGGCATTATGCGAATTGAATTATACAGTGGAACAAAAAGATGGCTCAATCGATGTTGAAAAAGCGAAAGAAATTAATGAACAGTTTGAAGTTTCAAAGCAATTTTGGTCATACTTAATTAAAAGTAACGCTATCCAAAATCCGAAAGATTTCATTCGTCCATTACCACATATAAGTTTCGTATTAGGAACTAAAAATGTAAACTTCTTAAAACGTCGTTATGAAAAATTAGCTAAATTGCCAATGTTCGAAGATATCGAATACTCTGAGGATAAAGAAGTATTAAAACAATGGATCCCATTAATGATGGAAGGTCGTTCAAGCAATACACCATTTGCAGCTAGTAAAATTAATGAAGGTACAGATGTGAATTTTGGTGAGTTAACACGTAAAATGGCTAAGAATATAGAAGGACATGACAACGCTGATGTATATTATCGTCATGAAGTAGTTGATTTTAAACAACGTGATGATAAAAAATGGGAAGTGAAAGTACGTAACTTACAAAATAATCAGGTCGATGTTCATGTTGCAGACTATATCTTTATCGGTGCTGGTGGTAATGCCATACCAATGTTACAAAAAACAAATATTCCTGAAAGTAAGCATTTAGGAGGATTCCCAATCAGTGGTGCATTCCTAGTATGTAGTAATCCAAACATTGTTAATGAACATGACGCCAAAGTTTATGGGAAAGAGCCACCTGGCACACCACCTATGACTGTACCACATCTAGATAGACGTTATATTGATGGTAAGAAAAGTTTATTATTCGGACCATTTGCAGCTATTGGACCTAAGTTCTTAAAAAATGGTTCTAATTTAGATTTATTTAAATCAATCAACCCTAGCAACGTGGTAACGATGTTATCTGCAGCAACGAAAAACTTCCCATTAGTAAAATATTCTGTACAACAAGTCTTAATGGGTAAAGAAGACCGTATGAAAGAATTGCGTCGCTTTATTCCAGATGCTAAAGACGAAGATTGGGATTTACACATTGCAGGTAAACGTGTTCAAGTGATTAAAGATACAAAAGAACACGGTCGTGGCTTTATCCAATTCGGAACAGAGGTAGTGAATTCAGAAGATCATACAGTTATCGCTTTACTAGGCGAATCACCAGGAGCATCTACTTCAGTATCAGTGGCTTTAGAAGTCATTGAAAAGAACTTCCCACAATTTAAACAAGCATGGGAGCCAAAACTTAAAGAAATGATTCCATCTTATGGTCAATCATTAATTGAAGATACAAAACTATTACACGAAACACGTAAAGCAACTGCACAAGCATTAGAATTAAATGAAAAATAAATTAATAAGACCCGCCAAGTTGGTACTTGGTGGGTCTTATTGTATAAAATAAATATTAAATTGACTACTTCTGAATTTCGATATACTATAAAAAAGTAAGTAAGAAATACAATTTTGGAGGACATCATGATACAACAACAAAGAAAATTATTACCTAAAATAAGTGTGACGCTGCTGGGCATCGTTACATCTAGTCTTATTTCCACTTCAACTTATGCCCCAGCGCATAGTCAAGAGACCACTTATCCAGAAGCAGTGACACGAGCAATAGATACACAGACACAAGCAGAAGGACCAAAAGTACAGTCTGTGAGTATAGATAAGCGTAGTTATGCTCCTGGAGAAAAAGTGAAAGTACGTGTACAAATCAAATCGGTACATGCATTAACAGATGTAACAGTGGCTTTTAATAATACAACGCGCGTAGGTGTGACTTCATTAGCTGAAAGTGCCACGCATATTACTCAACAAGCTAATGATATATGGACTGCTGAAATTGAAATAGCAATTCCAGATAAAATAGGGGATACTTCATTTGAATTTTCAGCACTCGTTGTGGATGATTCTGAAGGTAACGGTGACACTATAGCACCACAATTAAATCCAACAAATATAGATGTTTCTGGTTTAGCATTTAAAGTCCAAAATGTAGTAGACACTGCTACTCAATCTACACTAGACAAAGAAGCTCCTAATATTTTGGCGATTACTACAGATAAGGCTGTGTATCAACCTGGTGATACGATTCAAGCGTCTGTGACGATTAAAGATGTCAGTAAGTTGACGGAAGTATCGTTAGGCTTTGTCAATGATCCGGATATTGGAGCAGCAGGTATAAGTAAATTCGCTGATATGACTAAAGTGACTCAGCAACCAGACGGTCATTGGATTGTGCCAATAGCACTTACAATTCCGCTTGATAGCACAGCCGCAGCTTATAAATTCTCTCATGTTAGCGCCATTGATGAATATGGTAATTCTATTGGAATTATTGATGATAAAAATGAAAAATCGCAATTTCGTGATATTCGTTTTGTGATAAAGACTTCAGAAGCTGTACAGACAGACGAAAGTTTGCACAATTCACAACCTACTCAATCAAGTAAAGTACAGCAATCAGCAGTTGAACAAGGAAAGCATGTATCAAAAACACCACAACTAGTTACAGAATCAATGACCAAAGAAGGAACATCCTCAAAAACGAAACAACTTAAAATGAACAACCAACAATCAGTTGAATCTGACAAAGAAGCATCTAAAGTACCTCAACAATCAACAGAACGGATGGACGCCAATGGAAAACCTCAAGAAGTTCATCAATCAACAAATGTGCAAAAACATAAAGTACATAGCTCGATAATGGAGAAGTCGATGCCAATAGAACAAGGCCAACAAGCAATTGATACGAGGCATACACAATCACAGCAGATCGACAAAGAAAGCGACCAAAGACCAGTTGTATCCCAATCTGCAACAGTAGTGCCAGAATCAAGTATGAGACCGTCATTACCCATGTCACCAATTAAGTCAACTTTGGATGACGGTAAGCATCAATCGATGTCTGGCAAAAGTAATAACAATGGGTACCAGAATATAGATAAGCAAACCGCGTTACCACAAACAGGACAACATACCAATGTCACTCAGTATATAGTAGGTGGTTTGCTATTGTTAGTTAGTATTTTGCTTATTGTTAAGGTGAATCGACGCTTGAAGCAATATTAAAATAATACAACCAAAAGAGGCTGGACATTATTGTTGCGTCCGGCCTCTTTGTCATATTGTCAGTAGGTTTCAGCCTACTTTTTATCTACAGTATTAAAAGTCATATTGTGATTCTTCATCTTGCAAAATTTGCTGATACGTTTTAGCCATGCGTAACGTAGATTGTGCTAAAGCATTTAAGCGGAAAACAATGTCATCATTGACAATGGTTTGCTGCTGGAAATCACGTTCTTCAATAAAAACATAAGTTTGCATCGTATGTGCTTTCATATAATCGAGTATTGGTTTTAATTGTAATTCAGGGATAAGGTAGTGCTTTGATGAACCAGCAGTGGCTAACAGACCTACTACTTTATCTTTAAACGCATTAACAGGTAATAAATCGAAAATATTTTTCAATGACCCAGGGATAGAAGCTTGAAAAATTGGGAAACCAATAAAAATAATGTCAGCTTGCATTAAAGCAGTAGTGACTTCTAATGTGTCGCCGTGATAATCTAAATGATTTCGTCCATCACTAAACTCGATTGATTTTTCACGTAAATCAATAAGCTCAATATGATCATTCGTTGTCGCTGTTAATTGTTGCTGTAAATAATCCATGGCAGTGCGTGTTTTTGATCCTACACTAGAGCCAGAAAGTAAAACTATATTCACCTTTATCACCTACTTGTTTAAATGTTTTTTGACGCCTGGAATAATTTCATTGCCAATTAATTCAATATTTTGCATGATTTTATCAAATGGGACGCCACCAAAATCAATTTGAGCCATAAAGCGTTGATGATTGTATAGTTCATGTTGATAGAGAATTTTTTCAATAATTTGTTGCGGACTGCCTACCATTAAAGCATCTCTATAATCAGGCGCATTTGCAAACTGTGCTTTCGGATAACCAACGCCTCTAATAAATGCCATACCTGTATTTAGATGTGGATAATATTCTTTCAAAGCATCTTGTGTTGTCGGTGCCGTATAAAATAAGCTAGCAGTAGAAACTGGTAAACATGATGCATCGGTATCAAAACCATTAGCTTGTGCAGCATTTCGATATTCGTCTATAGAATCTTTGAAGGTCATTGCTGGACCTCCAAGTGTCGTAATCATCATAGGAATACCTTGGCGACCTGCTTTAATTGCACTAGCTGGTTGACCACCGACTGCTCGCCAAATAGGTATAGTATTGTCTATTGGACGTGGATATATACGCGCATTGTTTAAGTCAGGTCGATATTGTCCTGACCAAGTAATTCGGTCGTGTTTATTAAGTTCTAATAAGAGATTTAATTTTTCTTCGTATAAAGCGTCATAGTCATTTAAATCATACCCAAATAATTCAAAAATACCTGTTCGTGAAGCACGACCAGCAACTATTTCTGCACGGCCATGCGAAATTAAATCTAATGTAGCAAAATCTTCAAATACACGTACAGGATCTGTCGCACTAATAATTGTTGAGGAACTAGAAATTTTAATATTGTCAGTAGCTTGGGCAATAGCTCCTAATACTACAGAATGTGCTTGAGTAGTGAAATGTTCTTGGTGACTTTCGCCTACTGCAAAGACATCAATGCCTGCTTGATCAGCAAGTTTACTTGCTTCTATAAGTTCGTTAATGCGTTGCTCGTAACTGACTTTCTCTCCGTTATGTGGGTTGAGCAAATGATCACCTAATGAGTATAAACCGAATTCTAATGGTGAATGTTGGTTCATTTTTAATTCTGCCACAGTGTTAGTCTCCTTTATTTATAGTTTGTGTAATGCAGCTTCTATATCTGCACGTTGCGCTTCTAAAAAATCTGGTAAGTTAAGTTCTTTACCCAAGTTTTCAACACTAGTATCTACAGTGAAACCAGGTTCAGCAGTTGCAAATTCATATAAAATTTTATTTTGACGGTAATATAACGATTTAAAGAAATAGCGATCAACGATGCCTGAATTATTGCCAGGTAGCTGGTTGATACTATTGTGCATAGCTGTTAAATCGTCATCTGTCGGTGTGTTTAAAGCCAAGTGATGCACATATCCTTGCCCTGGTCTTGCAGAAGCACCTTGTTGTGAAACGACTACGATATCTGTATAGTAGCCCGAATCATCAAGTGTGTAGACAAGTTCTGTAGTATCATCTCGTCGATAGTATCCTAATGTTTGAGTTAAAAATTCCATAGTCGGCTGCGTTTTTTTAACGCGTAATTCTACTGGTCCCATGCCTAATATTTGATATTTTTTCGGGATATCGCTATAAGGGTTGTGACGCCAAAACGTTGGTAAGGCATGCTGGTTGTTAACCATTAAAACAAGCTCTAAGCCATCTACATCATGAAACACTAGTGCATCTTGATTCAAATAAGTAAGAGGTTGAGTAGTAACACCGCGCGCTTCCAAACGATTTTGAAAATAAGTAAGGGCTGTACTGTCTGGTACGAGTAAAGTTATGCGATGAATAGAATTAGTACCCGGACGATTTTTACCCAGATTAGGTATTTCAAAAAAACTTAATAAAGTTCCAGCTGAACCTACTTCGTCTCCGAAAAATAAATGATACATTTTAGGGTTATCTTGATTGACAGATTTTTCTACCAATCTTAAACCTAGTACGTTAGTGTAAAAGTCTTTGTTTGCTTTGGCATTTTTGGTATACATTGAAATGTGGTGATGTCCAGTAACAGTCATAAAATTCCTCCTACAGTCAATTTAGTATAAATTTTATATCAAGTATATTATTTTTACCAATAATATGTTTTATCTTAGTTAGAATGGACTTACGTACGCTTAATCTAACTGATGGTGACACAGGATATCTATAAATACCTCTAATGATTTCGTTTGAAACGGTGAATGGGTTAAGTATGCAAAGGTCCGTTTGTAAGGAAGGAAATTCATATCAACAGCAACAAGCTCCCCTCTAGCTAATTCTTTTTTGACTGCCCATTTTGATAAAAAGCTAATACCTAACCCAGATTCCACCGATGCTTTAATAGGTTGTGTACTACTGAAGTGTATGAGATTATTAGGGCTAATAGCAAGTAATTTGAAGACGTTATTCAATGCTTCTCTCGTACCAGATCCTTCCTCTCTTACAATCCAAGTTTGTGTTTCTAGTAAATGATGCGTGATGTGTGATTTTTGCAACAAAGGATGCGTTGGTGTAGCGACGATAATCATTTCATCTTCGGCAAATTTATGTGGTATTAACGTGCGATTTTTAAAATGACCTTCGACAATTCCGATATCTAATTGATGATTTTCTACTAGTGCAGCTATTTCTTCAGTGTTGCCAATTGTGACGATAGGTTGGACTTCTGGACAGTGTTCTTTAGTTTTGGCAATGATATGGGGCAATATATATTCCCCGAAAGTATAACTTGCTCCAATTTTTAATGGTCCATTAGCAGTGTGATTTAAATCATCAACTAAATAATGCATGCGTTCATACATACCCATAATTTCCTTACTGTAATGATAAACAATTTCGCCAGCTTTATTGAGATGGACACGTTTATTATTTCGATCTAATAATTTGGTGTTCATGCGCTCTTCTAATGTACGTATGTATTGGCTGACTGCAGGCTGTGTCATGTGATGTAATTTTGCTGCCTTTGAGAAACTTTGTTGCTCTGCAACACTGATAAAGACATTTAAATAGCGATCCATATTGTATACCTCCAATTATTCATATCAAATTACTTATAGTAATTATTATAATAATTAATTTTACTTATAAAAGCGAGCGCTATATGCTAAACGAAAAGGAGATGGAATACTTATGTTTGGACTTCAACTTAAACAATACAAAGTGCTGAGTTGGTTGTTAGGTGTAGTGTTTACGTTCGCTATTGCAGGTATAGGCTACGTATTAGCTTTACTGCCGGGGTTTGATCGTGTTGGTCAAATGGCTTGTGCCATTATTATAGCAGTGGTATTTCGACAATTATTTGGCTATCCTCGAGCGATTCAACGAGGCATTAAGTTTTCGTCATTTGTATTATTACGTGTGGCAATTGTATTGTACGGACTAAAATTAAATATTACGATTATTTTTAATGAAGGACTAGGTTTATTATTACGAGATGCTTGTATTGTGGCACTAGCAATAATAGTTATGCTTAGCTTAGCTAAATTGTTCAAAGCAGATAAAATGATTTCGTTGTTAGTTGGTGTGGGTACTGGTATTTGTGGTGCAGCGGCGATTGCAGCGATTGCACCTATTGTGAAAGCGAAAGAAGAGGATACAGCGATTGGTGTAGGTATGATCGCACTAGTCGGTACTGTGTTTGCAATCGGTTATACGATGTTAGCGCCGGTATTATCATTAACACCTGTACAATATGGTACGTGGAGTGGGATGAGTTTACATGAATTAGCACATGTAGCTGTAGCTGCTGCACCGGCAGGTAATGAAGCGATGGCCTTAGGATTACTTACTAAATTGGGACGAGTGTTTCTATTAGTACCCGTAGCATTTATTTTTATGTATTTAATGAAACGCAAACAGAGTTCAACTGAAAATGATACTACTAAAATACCATTCCCTTGGTTTTTAATAGGTTTTATTATTATGAGTATTATAGGTAGTTATGTACTAGGTCCGATGATTCCAGTAGCATCAAATGTAATGAACAGTGTGTCTACACTGACAACATGGTTATTAACGGCAGCGATGGTAGGATTAGGATTGAATGTTAATTTGGCAGATTTAAGACAGCGTGCCTTTAAACCGCTAATGGCTATGCTGATTACCTCAATCATTGTTAGTGGTATAGCATATTTATTAGTTTGAATTTTGACAGCTATCTAATATTTGCCTACACTCTATTTAAATACGAGCATAATAGTGAGGGATGGCAGTGTTACAATTTAGACAAGTACAGCAAACAGATTTAGAGCAAATCATTCCATTAGAACAAGCGGGGTTTACCCCAGAAGAAGCGGCGACTGAACAGGCATTACGCGAACGTGCTTTTTTGATTACAGATAGCTTTATAGTTGCTGTGGATGATACAACGAATACTATTGCAGGTTATATAAATGGTCCCGTTATCGACCAAAAATATATAACGGATGATTTATTTGATAGTATTAAACCTAATTCAGAAACAGGTGGGTATCTCAGCATATTAGGCATAGTTGTAGCACAAGAATATCAACATCAAGGTTTAGCTGGTATGTTGTTGCAACATTTTGAGCAGTTAGCCAGGTCAACACAACGTCAAGGTGTGACCTTGACATGTAAAAAAGAGTTGGTTACCTTGTATGAACAATATGGTTATACCAATGCTGGATCTTCCGCATCAACACACGGCAATGTAGCATGGTTTAACATGATTAAACTATTTTAAAGTTTAGGTAAACTTTGTATGATGTTAGAATATAGTCTGTTTTAGCAATTCATACAGTTTTTGGGATTATAATTTAAGCGCATACAAGTAAGTAGTTGCGGGTAAGGAACTACTAAAAGGAGGTAATTAAATGATTTATACTAATCCAACTGAAGCAAATGCACAATACAAGGTAAAAACGCAATACGAAAATTTTATTAACGGCCAATGGCAAGCACCGCAACAAGGAAATTATTTTGATAATCTCTCTCCCATAACAGGTGAAGTTTATTCACAAGTACCACAATCCACTAAAGAAGATGTAGATTTAGCGGTTCAAGCTGCACAACAAGCGCAAGTTGAGTGGGGCAAAAAATCTCCCGCTGAACGCGCTCAATTGTTATTAGATATAGCTGATCGTGTCGAACAAAATTTAGAATACTTAGCAGTGATTGAAACCTTCGATAATGGAAAACCTGTACGTGAAACATTAACGGCAGATTTACCATTAGTGGTAGATCATTTTAGATATTTTGCTGGAGTGATACGTGCCGAAGAAGGTGGCATTTCACAAATTGATAATGATACAGTCGCATATCATTACAAAGAGCCACTTGGTGTTGTAGGTCAAATTATTCCATGGAACTTCCCTATACTTATGGCCACTTGGAAAATTGCGCCAGCTTTAGTTACAGGTAATGCTGTTGTATTAAAACCGGCAGAACAAACACCTGTATCTGTATTACATTTTGTTGAATTAATTGAAGATTTATTGCCTGCCGGATTATTAAATATCGTTAATGGTTTTGGTGCTGAAGCGGGTGAGGCATTAGCCACACATACAGGTATTAATAAAGTTGCCTTTACAGGTGAAACAACAACAGGAAAAATCATTATGAAAAACGCTAGTGATAATATTATTCCTGTGACTTTGGAGTTAGGTGGTAAATCACCTAACGTCTTCTTTAAAGATATTATGGATGAAGATGATGACTTTTTAGATAAAGCTGTAGAAGGGTTAGTCATGTTTGCACTTAACCAAGGTGAAGTATGTACATGTCCTTCACGTGCCTTAGTGCATGAAGATATTTACGAAGATTTTATTAAATTATGTATTGATAAAGTGAACAAAATTAAATTAGGTAATCCACTTGATGATACAACAATGGTAGGTGCACAAACTTCTAATGAACAGCAAGAAAAAATTCAAAAATATTTAGATATTGGAAAAAATGAAGGTGCAGAAGTGCTAGTCGGAGGTAACGTCCGTACGGAAGATGATAATTTAGCACATGGCTTTTATATAGAGCCTACCATCTTTAAAGGAACTCAAGACATGCGTATTTTCCAAGAAGAAATCTTTGGTCCAGTACTTTCTGTAGCAACGTTCAAAGATAATGAAGAAGCTTTAGAAATGGCTAATGACACAATCTATGGTCTTGGAGCGGGTATATGGACGCGTAGTCAAAATACTGCTTATCGTATTGGTAGAGGTATACAAGCAGGACGTGTATGGGTCAATAATTACCACACATATCCAGCACACGCTGCATTTGGTGGTTACAAACAATCCGGTATTGGTAGAGAGAACCACTTAATGATGTTAGACCACTACCAACAAACTAAAAA
>ERZ1023266.44-NODE-44-length-34805-cov-8.529871_pt1 | contig 34805 bp, 30 predicted proteins | sample MGYA00380462_ERZ1023266 | MGnify/ENA primary metagenome ERZ1023266 (study PRJEB33173, sample SAMEA4830414) | metagenome | study: EMG produced TPA metagenomics assembly of the PRJEB25223 data set...
GCCGGGGTGGGACGACGAAATCATTTTTTCAAAATCAGATTTCTGTCCCACTCCCATTTTGCAATTCATTTTTAACTTCCATAAATCACTAACACCCTAATAGGTTATTGTAATATGGAATTGAAATCATTGTGTATTAACGAAATACTCGGTAATTAATTATTTGTAATATTATCAATCCTATTGCTGTAATACTTATAATAACAAGATACGGTAGATAACTATCTTCTCCCATTATTCCTACTAACGGGGCAACTAAACCACCGAATAAATATTGTACGAGCCCTAATAAACTAGATGCACTACCACTACCACCTGAACGCTCATCCATAGCAATAGAAAAACCTAATGTAGCAATACCTGTCACTGGTGCAACTAATATAATAAATCCAATTATTAACATATATAAAGGCAGATGATTGAGTAAAGTTATACCAATCCCGAGCACACCAACAATTTGAATTACTGTCAACGCTCTAAACAGTGTCTGTCTAGCGAAATAATCAACTAGCTTCCCGGTTAATTGACTCGAAATTATCAATGTTATGCCCACAGTCGCAAACATCCAACTAAATTGTAAAGCATTCATATTATAAATACGCTGTGCAATAAAAGGTGATGCTGAAATATAGCTAAATAAAAATATAAATGTAAAACCTTGTATTAACATAGGTAATACAAATTTGGGTTTGACTAATAATTGTTTAAAGTTATAAAAAATAGAACCTAAATTAGCTGGTGTTCTCTGCTCAGTCGTCAGTGATTCTTTAATATAACACACTATCCCTACGCACATAACTAAGCCAAAGACTGTTAAGATGATAAATATCATACGCCATGTAGCAAATGTTAACACGATGCCACCAAGTGCAGGTGCTAATACAGGTGCCACTCCATTAACTAACATAAGTATTGCTAAAAATTTAGTGAGTTGCTTCCCACTATATAAATCACTTGAAATAGCACGTGAAATAACTGCTCCAGCTCCTCCACAACACCCTTGTACGAAACGCAAGAATATCATTACCCCAATATTTGTAGTAAATACTATCGCTACACTAGCAATTGTAAACAAAGCCATTGTAATGAGTAATGGTTTTTTTCTGCCTAGTGAATCCGATAAAGGACCTACAAATAAATTACCTAGTGCTAACCCAACCATAAAAAAAGATAAAGTCAACTGAGCATTTGATGTTGTCGTTCCAAAATCATTTTGTAATTCAGGTAAGCCCGGTAAAAACATATCAATCGATAATGCACCGATAGCCGTTAAAGCTCCTAATATAACAATAAAAATAAGCGAATTACTTTGTTTATTTTCAGACATAATGTAATCTCCTAAGCATGTAATACTATTATTATATAGTACAGTTAGGCAGATTAAAATGGTAGCGTAATAAATAACCTTTATTATTATAACAATTGAATTACACTAGGTATACTTGCTAACCATCTCGATACTATAAAGAGGCTGGAATAACATTATTCCAGCCTCTAATTATTCGCTATAATTTATCACTTGTAAGTCATCACCTTTAGATGTACCCTCGAGGACATAATTCACTTCACCATATTGTCCATCACGTTTCAAGGCGTAACCAGTAACATAAAATTTATCGTCTAACCTAACTATTTCAGAAATTTGCGGAATTTGGAAAAATCTATATTGATTTGAACTTATTCCGTTTTTAGTTGCTTTATAGTTAGATGATCCTTTTTTGACAAACTCTGACACCATATCAAAATTATTTTGTGTATATGCTGTATTTAATGCAGGTGTGTAGTCACTAAAAAAATTAGTTATTTTATTTCGGAAGCTATTCTCTTCTTTTTCTTTCTTTTTCACATATTTATCAATTTCTTCTTCATCAAAATTAATAGATACAGTTGTATTGTCTTTTAAGTTATCTGTTTGAATTGTCGTTTCGTCAGAACTAAATTCTTTTTTCTTCGCTTCCCCGACCGCTTTCACTGTGATTTGTTTTGTTTTTGGATATGGACCATAAGCTTTAGAATTGTCATAATCAAATGATTTATCATTTATTTTCACTTTAATCGTATCTTTATCAAGATTATCTGCACCATTGAGGTTAAAACGTAAATATGCTTCATTAAAGGATTGATTTACATCAACCGTTTCATTATTACTATCATTAAAATTAAATTTCAACTCACCGCTAAATTGACCATTTTCCGTTTCTCTTTTAGCTTCAATACTATAATCTCCCGGGATAAATTTCCCTAATGATGTTGCTTGATTTTTATCAGCAGTAACTGTACGTTGTTTATCATTTGATCTAAATTTATACGTAGCATCAAATTTGGGTTTTACAATTGCTTCTTTAGTAGGAGCAGTAAAATTCATATTGTTAAAGAGGAAAAAACGTGTACCATTTTTGGTGATTTTCAATACTTTTTCACTGTTACGCGCAGTAACATAATTCGAAACTTGACTATCACCTTCATTTAGTTTGGATATTTTATCATGTATACTTTCCGCAAAGTTTTTCATGCCTACTTCTTCTTTTATATACTTTATGTAAGCTGTTGCTTCGTCTTCATCTACTTTATTATTTTGAGTACTTAATACAGAGGATACTTTTTGTGTATCGTTATTATCTATCGCATTAACTAATAAATCAGCTTGAGCTTCAGGAGAATTAAAATTCTTAAGTAAAAAGAATATGATAATCAATAATATGATGATAAATAATGCAATACCCCATGGGATGATTTTGCGAACTTTATTATTTAATGTTTTATTATTTTGTCGGGTTGCTCGTTTTTTATTGTTAGAAGGTCTACTCCTTAACGATTGTCCACAATACGGGCATACTTTGTTAACTGTATTTACCGTTTCTCCACATTTTGGACAGTTTTGCATCTTATCACCTCTACTTCTACATTTCGCACTATCACGTTATTTTAACATAATTTACAATGAAACAATATATATGAACGAATAACATCCTAATTTTTACGTCTATTTCGTTATAACTATAACCTTCTTTATTATATAAAGTATTAGTTGTATTTGAAATACTTATTTAGTCTAATATCTATTTACAATATATTAATATTTTATAAAAGCTCACTTAGTTGACTGTCATCAACCAAAAATAGTATATTTTAAGTGTTAGTAATACTAAGGAGGTTATTATGAAGACGATATTGAAGTTCAAATGGTTAATATCCATTATTGTTATTATTGCTGTTGCTTGTTCGTTAATATTTTCACCGAATTTAGCCCAATTAGCAGCTGATAAAGGTGAAATCATTCCACCAAAAGACACTACATCTCAACAATACAAACAAATACTTAAAGATGTTAATGCTGATTCTAATAGTATTAGTGCGGTTGTTCAATTAGATAATAAGTTGGATAATCAAGATGAGAAGAAGTTAAAATCTTACATATCAAAAATTGAAAACGTAAATGGTGTAAAAAGTGTTATTTCGCCATTTGATAACTCATCGATTGAAGATAAGTTAGTTTCAGAAGATAAAAAATCTATCATGATTCCAATCGAAACTTCTGCCAATAAAGACAAATCATTAGAAGCTTCAAAAGATATTGATGACATTAATCATTCTTTCAAAGGTTCCTATTTAACAGGTACAAATAACATCCAAGACCAAATTAACACGAGTATTAATGAAGGGTTAAAAACAACTGAAGTTATAACCGTAATACTTATTTTAGGTATTTTATTCTTAGTCTTTCGCTCTGTAGTAACACCATTTGTGCCACTATTATTAGTTGGATTATCTTATATATTTTCACAAGGCATCATTGCATTATTAGTGAAATACGCTGACTTCCCAGTGTCAATTTATATTCAACCATTTTTAGTTGCACTACTCTTTGGTATAGGTACAGATTACTGTATTTTATTACTCAATAGATATAAAGAAGAATTAGGCAAAGATCAAAGTAATTTTGATGCTGTACTTAATACATTTAAAAACGGAGGACGTACAATTCTTATTTGTGCAATTACCGTTTTAGTTGGCTTTGCAGCACTGTTCTTTGTTGAATTTAGTTTATTTAAATCTGCAGTCGGTATTGCGGTCGGTGTATTATGCTTAATGATTGTGTTGTTTACACTCTTACCAACCTTGTTATTAGTAATCGGTGGTAAAGTATTTTGGCCAAGTAAAAATACAGCTGGTCATAAAGATAGTGCACTTTGGGGCAAATTAGGTAATTTCACTACAAAAAAACCATTTTTAGCATTGGTCTTAGTTTTAATTATTTTAATACCGATCATCGTATTCGCCCCTAATAATATTACTTATGATAATACTAATGAAATTAGCGATGAATACGACTCAATTAAAGCTATCAACATCATTAAAGATGACTTTAGTGTGGGCCAAGCATTTCCGGTTCAAATCGCTATAAAAGACGATAAAAAACTGACAACAGAAAACGGCGTCAGTGACGTTGAAACATTAGCGAAATCACTGGAAAAAATTGAAGGTGTCGACGGAGTAAACACGATTACACGTCCTACTGGTAACCCTATTGAACAACTTACAACAACGTATCAACTTGACCAAATGCAGCAACAATTATCACAAGCTAATGATGGCATTAATCAAGTTAATACTGGTTTAAACAGTGCGCAACAAGCAGGTCAAGGTCAATCTGCCCAAATGTCTCAAGGCCTATCTCAAGTACAATCTGGTCAAGAACAAATACAACAACGAATGGAAGATATGGCCAATGATAAATCAGTTGATGAATCGGGCATGTATATTACAAAAGATATGCTGCAAGATTCTGAATTAAAACAATCTGTTAATCAATATAGTGAGGATGACGGCAATATTGTATTACTTAATGTAGAATTAAGTGACGATCCTTTCTCCAAAAAGGCTATGAATACAGTGGAGAAAGTTGAACAGTCTGTAACAAATCAAGTAAAAGGTACTAGCTTTAACGATAGTCAAATAGAAATTGGTGGTACGTCTGCTGAAAACAAAGATTTACAGACTACTATTGATAATGACATGACTAAAGCTATTGTGTTAATTACTATTTTCTTATTTGTTGTATTACTTGTATTCCAACGCTCTATTATTATGCCAATTTACATGATTGCTTCCATTCTAATCACATATTATGCATCAATTGGTATAGCAAATATTATCTTTGACAATATACTTGGATTAGGTGGTTTATTATTAGTCGTACCATTCTTTAGCTTTGTAGTACTAATGGCTCTAGGTGTTGACTATGCAATATTCTTAGTCAATCGCTTCTCTGAAGAAGCTTACCAAGGTATCGTCCCTGCATTATTAATCGCCATGCGCAAAATGGGTACAGTAATTATGACTGCCTGTCTCATTTTAGTTGGTACCATAGCTGCTCTTTATTCTTCAGGTGCTATGACATTAATGCAAATTGCAACAGTTGTCATTGTCGGTCTACTATTATATAACATTTTAATGTTACCACTATTTATACCTTCCATAGCCAAATCATTCGGCAAAGGAAACTGGTGGCCATTTAAAACCAAAGAAAGTAAGAAAAAATAAATTTAATAAAAGCCTACACTTCAATGAAGTGTAGGCTTTTATTATGCATATTAGGAATTGTTAATATTAAAATTTTTCAATCTATGATCAATAATCTCTAATACATAGCGTGCTTGTTCAATCTGTTCTTCAGATAAATCAGATAGCATATCACTCACGATATTACTTACTATTGATTTACACTCACTATTAAATTGTTGGCCTTTATCGGTCAATTTAATATACTTCAGGCGCTGATCAGCATGTGTTTCTGTTTTGTCCCATTCTACTAAATCAGATTGGATTAATTTTTTAATCCGTCTACTTACAGCTGCCTTATTCACTCCTTGCTTTTCAGTTATTTCTGTTAATGTCATTGCTCTCTCATTTTCAAGCATTAAAATGACATTTGCTTGTTCTTTCGATATGTTATATTCCGCTCTTAAATCTCTGAGTAATTTTGCTACTAAAGTATTCACATCGTCTATAAACATACCCATAAAATCAATATGATTTCTTAAGTTTTTTACCATGTCCTGCACCTCTAAGCTATACAATATCTAGAATTGTCTTTTTTCTAGCACTTTATAGTCTTTTACTTATTACCCTAATAATATCAATAAATATCACTAGATAAAAGATTAAAAACCATTATGTTCAAAATTATATTATATTCCAATAACTTTATTGCAGTCATCATAAATATTACTTATTATTTAACAGATTGTAGTTGCTAATTTAATTTCAATCCTCTACATTTAGTATAATAGATTAACTATTTGAGGTGCTGTATGGATTTATTAACTATCATTTTGTGTTTCTTTATTTTTATAGCTTACATCAGTTTGTTTTTTAACCAAACGATACTGTTATCACTAAATGCATATATTTCCATTGTTATACTAGGTTACTGTGTAATCATCTACCATATTGGTCGCCATCATATCCCAATCGATTTGATTATCGTGTTGATTCTAGGTGTTATACTAATACATTTGAAGCATCGCCATTTATTTAACAATGATATTAGTCTTCGCTTTATGAAGCGCTTATATAAGCGTGGTGTTAAACTTATTGTAATAACATTGGCTTGTGCCTATATTAGTTTAATGCCAATTGGTATTAATATTATCTTTCTGTGGTTAGCAGCTATCGCTTTTAGTGCCTTATTCACCTTTGTTTGTTATGCTACATGGTCATCTGCTTATGCCACTCGTTCGAACAATGTACATTATGATGTGATTCTAACACTTGGCGCTGGCATTTTTACTGAGGAAGTTACGCCAATGTTAGCCAAACGATTGGATAAAGCTTTGGTATTGTTTAACAACAATAGTGATGCCACGATGATTGTGAGTGGCGGTCAAGGTCCAGACGAACCAATACCAGAATCATTAGCCATGAAACGCTACTTAATCGCTAACGGGGTACCTGAACAACAAATTATTATGGAATATCAATCTACCAATACATTTGAAAATATTAAAAACACTAAAGACTTATTAGCGACATATATACCGAGACAAGCGCAAGTTGTTTGTGTAACGAGTCAATTTCATGTGCTTAGAGCATTGCGTTTTGGACAAATTTTAAATGTTCGCATGACTGGCTTAGGTAGTACCACGCCCTATCATTTTTTAGAAATTGCATTAATTAGAGATTTTTTAGGTTTAATGTATCAATACCGCTTACTATTAACAGTGTATTTCGCGATACTCTTTTTTATTTGTATTATCTCATTTTGGCAAATTCCAAGTTATTTATAACACAACTTAGGCGACAGTTCTTATTGCATAACTGTCGCCTATTTTTTGCTTTTATTTTATTGTTGTACTATTTTCCCATCTTCTAGTTCTATTATTCTATCTGCATATTCTAATAATCTATTATCATGGGTTATCATAATAGCAATCATTTGCTCGTCTTTCACTTGCTTTTTAAACATCTCAACTACTTCCGTCGCACGCGCAGCGTCTAAACTAGCTGTAGGTTCGTCTGCTAAAATAATTTTAGGATTATTCATAAAGGCACGCATAATAGCTACACGTTGCTTTTCTCCACCAGATAACATATGAGGAAAGACATCTAGTCTGTGATTTAGACCTATACGATTGAGCAACATTTCAGCTTTAGTTCGAGCTTCTTTTTTCGTCATACCCGCTTCAACACCAATAGTTATGAGCTGATCTTGCACTTTTAAATATGGTACCAAATGTGCTGATTGGAAGATAAAACCTATCTCTGTTAAACGTAATGCTGCTGGTTTACTTTGAGCTGAAAATAATGGTGCATTATTATATAAAATCTGTCCGTCATTAGCTGTTAACAAACCACCTAGGATAGTTAATAATGTAGTTTTACCCGAACCTGAAGCACCTTTTAAAATAACAAATTCTCCATTATCGACGTTAAAATCAATCCCTTTCAACACTTGTGTTTCCGCTTGTCCTCGGCCAAAGGATTTTGTAATATTTTGTATTTCTAAAGTCATTATTCTCCACCTCCTATAGCTTCAATTGGATCAACTTTAAATAATTTAATAAACGATAATATAGCTCCTATCATAGCGACTACAATAAAGATAATAGTCACGAGCAATAAATTAAATGTAGTAATGTGGAACGGCATCGATACAGGCATTACTATCGATAATAAACTGATAATAGCGATTGCTATAATTACGCCAATCATAGTAGTTAATAAAATTTGGAATACAAGCGCGCTTAATAAGTGACGTGTTTTGATCCCTATTGCTTTTAAAATACCTATCTCTGATATTTTTTGAATTGTCATAACGTAGAAAAATGCGCTTAACACAATCGCAGTAATTACATATAAACTTACGATCATCATATTCAATGGTGCTTGTTCAGCTTGATAACTTGGAATTTCATCGGTAATGTCTTGTTCACTATAAATGTTGACACCTGAAATGTTTTCTAACTGTTGTGCTTTATTATCTGATAAATCAGTAACTGGATAAATCGTAGACACTTGATTATTTAACGATTCAAAACCAGCATCTGACATCATCACTACTGAACTATGTGAGTGCATTGTATCTGTAAGTACACCACTAATCGTTAATTTATTACCATCTTTTGTTGTAACAGTATCACCTACAGTGAGACCATCAGCCGTTAACTTTTTATTTATGGCAATGTCACTTTTCTTTTTTGGATAGTGGCCCTGTTCTAATTCAGGTTTATGATCTTTCACAGTATTAATCATCATGACATCTTCATCTTCATTTTTTAGTTTTAATGTTTGACCTGCTAACTGCATCGGTTCTGACTGCGTAATTTTTTCTATCTTTTCTTGCTGTGAATCTTTCAATAGTGATTTTTCTATTTGAGGTTGTTTACTATCCTGCATAACATACTTTTCTGCATTTACATTATCTAACATCGAAACATTTTCTCTTGCTAATCCTTGTGCTAATCCACTAATAAATAACACCATAATACTCAATAGTAATATGATAAGCATAATTAAAATAAAACGAAATTTATAAAATTTCATTTCCGCCCATGCTAGTTTCATTACTTACTCACTCCCTGTTCAAATTGATTAATTGTATTGTATGATGCCTTTATGAACTCAATATGAACTTTTATGACTTCTTAATAAATTTTTATTCACCTTGTTTCTTTTTAATAAGTGATTAGAATTTTATTTGGTTAATTACAGATATAATATGTATAATGAAAATAAATTAGAAGGAGTGACATAGTATGACTACGTGTTTAATTGTCGATGATGATCCAAAAATCCTACAATATGTCTCAAACCACTTAGATAGAGAAGGTTTACATACAGTAACGAAACCAAGTGCTGAAACAGCACTTTCGTACTTAATGGATAATCAAATAGATATTGCTGTTGTCGACGTTATGATGGAAGGCATGAATGGATTTGAACTATGTCAAATATTAAAAGATGACTATCAGTTGCCTGTTATTATGCTCACTGCACGAGATGCTTTAAGCGATAAAGAAAAAGCCTTTTTAACAGGTACCGATGATTATGTTACTAAACCATTTGAAATAAAAGAGTTAATTTTTCGAATCAGAGCGATATTACGAAGATACAACATCAATACAAACAATGAAATTATTGTAGGTAATTTATTGCTTAATCAAGCTTATCTAGAAATTCAAGTTGAAGGAAAGACAATGAATTTACCTAATAAAGAATTTCAATTGCTTTATACTTTAGCTGCTAACCCTAAACAAGTATTTAGCAGAGATGCGTTAATAGAAAAAATATGGGGCTTTGATTATGAAGGTGATGAACGGACAGTAGATGTGCATGTTAAGAGGCTTCGTAAGAGACTAGAAAGACTCAATTCTTCAGTTAACATCATTACAGTAAGAGGACTCGGTTATAAGGTGGATGACTATGTTTAAATCTTTATATACACGTATAGCAATTTATACTATCGTTGTTTTACTATTCAGTGCCATTATGAGTTTTCTAATTACTAATGTTTACTATCATCTCTATTTAAAGGAAAACAATGATGCTAAAATTATGCGCACACTTAAAGAAGCGAAAAATTATCAATCTGAATCTAACGTCACCTCATTAGATCAATATTTTACACATATGGGTGAAATGAATTATCAAGTAATGACAGTCACAACCTCTGGAAAAAAATCATTTTACGGTACACCTTTTAGAGAAGACAATATTTCACAATCCGCTGTGCAACAAGTATTAGCAGACAAACCTTTCCATGGTATTAAAAATCAACCCTTCCAACCATTTATTACAGGTTTTTTTGAAAATGTGACGTCAAATACTGTTGGCGTGCCATTTCATTCCGATGGCGAAAAAGTAGCAGTATTTATGAGACCAGATATTGGACAAACCTTTAGCGAATTTCGTATATTTTTAGCACTGTTAATTACATTGCTACTTGTTATTTCAATCACGCTTGTTATTTTATCTACTAATGCCATTGTAAAACCTATACAACAGCTGAAGCGCTCCACAGAACGTATGATGCATGGAGATTTTGACACACCTACTGAAATCACACGTAAAGATGAATTAGGTACACTACAGTATCGTTTCGATACTATGCGTCAATCACTCAAACAATTAGATGATATGCGACAACACTTTGTGCAAAATGTGTCTCATGAAATTAAGACACCTCTAACACATATCCATCATTTACTAGATAAAATGAAGCATGCTAAAACTACAACTGCACAACATCAATATATAGATGATATTTACCAAATCACTACGCAATTAAGTGATTTGACTAAAGCATTGTTGCTTCTGTCAGAATTAGATAACAATGTACATTTAAAATTTAATGATGCAATTCAAATAAATCAATTATTAACTGAAATAATACGTCACGAACAATATAGTGCAAATGAAAAAGACTTAATCATTCTCTCAGATTTTGAAGCTGTGTCATATACTGGTAATCGTCGGCTACTACACCAAGCCTTCCAAAATTTAATTACTAATGCCATTAAATATTCACCTAAAGATGGTGCGATTGATATTATACTCCATCAGGATAGCGAATATATTACTTTCATGATACAAAATGAAGGTGAACCAATGTCTCAAATGACACAACAACATATTTTTGAACGCTTTTATAAAATAAGTGAATATGACAATAGTAACGGTTTAGGTTTAGCGATTGTAAAAACAATTGTTGAATTACATCAAGGCCAAGTTACTGTTGACAGTACTTATGAAAAAGGTACCGTCTTTACTATCAAGTTACCATCAGACAATAATAATTAACATGCTACACAGAAAGCCTGCACGTGTCGATCATAGACAACGCGCAGGCTTAATTTGATTATATAAAAAGTATTACTATAACATTAGTCAACTTTTAAATATTTTTTAATTTCTTCATTAATTTCTTTATATAAATCTTCGTTATCTGTCAGACGTTGACCATAAGAAGGAATCATTTCTTTAATTTTACCTTCCCATTGCTTAAACTCATCTTTATAACATTTTTGTAATAAATCTAGCATAATGTCTACAGCTGTAGAGGCACCTGGTGAAGCGCCTAATAATGCAGATAACGTACCATCTTCAGAAGTCACAAGCTCGGTACCAAATTGTAAAGTCCCTTTACCAGTCTCAGTATCTTTTATTACTTGAACTCGTTGACCGGCAACAACTACATGCCAATCTTCGCTATTAGCATCAGGTACAAAGGTACGTAATTCTTCCATGCGTTCTTCATTTGATAAAGTTAATTGAGAAATAAGATACTTAGTTAAATTTATTTCTTTAACTCCTGCAGACAACATCGTAATCAAGTTATTAGGTTTAACTGATTTTACTAAATCCATATTAGACCCAGTTTTTAGGAACTTCGGAGAAAAACCAGCAAATGGTCCAAATAACAATGTACGTTTGCCATCAATATAACGTGTATCTAAATGTGGCACCGACATTGGTGGCGCACCAACAGATGCTTTACCATACACTTTGGCATTATGTTTTTTAGTAATTTCTTCTTTAGTACATACTAAGAAAAGTCCACTTACTGGGAAACCACCAATATGCTTAGATTCTTTTATGCCTGTCTTTTGTAAAAGTGGTAAACTTGCGCCACCTGCACCGATGAAAACAAACTTACTTTCTACTATTTTGACTTCACCAGTCGTTAAATCTTTAACTTCAACTTCCCATTTACCATCTTTTCTTTGTTTTAAATCTTCTACTTCATGGTTATAATTTAATTCTACATTTTGTTTTTCTAAGTTATCGAACAGTTTGTTAGTTAAATTACTAAAGTTAACGTCTGTACCTGTTTTATCATATGAAATAGCCATTGGAATGTTAGACGTACGGCCTTCCATCATTAATGGCGCCCATTCAGCGATTTTGTCTTTATCATCTGTAATTTCCATATTACTAAATAGGATATTTTTATTAAGTCTATCTACACGTTTTTTTAAAAACTCTACATTTTTAACGCCTTGTACAAAACTCATATGCGGCACAGGTTTAATAAACCCTTCAGGTGAACCTAACTGACCATCTTTTACTAAAAAACTCCAAAATTGTTTAGAAATTTGGAATTGCTCATTTATTTTAATAGCTTTTGTAATATCTATAGAGCCATCTTTATTTTCTTTGGTATAGTTTAATTCACATAATGCTGAATGCCCTGTTCCTGCATTATTCCAAGCATTAGAGCTTTCTTGAGCTGGTGTTGATAACCTTTCAAACATTTTAAAACTTTTATCAGGTGACAATGATTTTAATATTGTACCTAATGTTGCACTCATGATTCCGCCACCAATTAAGATGACATCTGTTTTGCTATGTTGTGTACTCATAACAAATACAGTCCCCCTTTAAATATGTTTATAGAAAGTTATCCTTATCTATCGACTGTATCACGAATATGTAATATGGTTTACACGATAAAACGCTTTCTATAACGTATGAATTAACTTACTTTTCATCATTGTATTCTGAAACTCTAGTTAATACTTACAATAATGAAGATTAAACCAACTCCCTTAATTATATACATAATTAACTGATGAAAAAAGCCCAAAAGCACAATCTATTTGAAAATAAAAATTTTTCTGTCATTATTTGTATATAAATTTTCTGCTAAAATGCGTGGTCCCGCACATCGATTACATTGCAACCACTTACAACTTTACATATAATTAAAGTTAACTATTTATCATTTATATAATATTTGGAGGTTTCCAAGTGCAATCAATCACATTTTTCATGCATAATATTTTTGCTATGGGTGGTACAGTAAAGTCAATTTCAGAATTGGCGAATGTACTAGCTAACAAAGGCCATCCCGTCACTATTATTTCTGTCTTCAAATCAAAGGAGATGCCATACTTTGAATTACACCCAGATATCAAAATTCAAACATTGATTGACTATACACACATTCGTTCCAACTTGAAAAGCGCCATTTTTAATAGAGTACGTAAATATACAAAATTTTTAAAACCTAAAGTATTATCCAGACATGAACCTGGCCTAAACCAATTTTCAAGTTATATCGAACGTAAAATGATTCACGCTATCAAAACGGTCGATTGTGATGTTTTAATTGGTACGCGTGCAAGCTTTAATATATTAATTGCTCAACATGGCCCTTACGATGTAACAAAAGTTGGCATGGAACATATGAACTTTGATGCGCATCCTACAGCGTATCAACAAGAAATCATTGAAGCTTACCGATCTCTAGATAAAATTACCACATTGACATCTGTCGACCAACAACGTTATCAAAATGTCGTCCAAACTCCTGTGTTTGTTGTACCTAATGTTCTAAATGAACAAAGGCTAGATTTACCTAAAGACAAAATTATTTTAGCTGCTGGCCGTTTAGAATACGAAAAAGGGTTCGACCTATTAATCAACAGTATTCAAATTATTCAAGATGTCATACGCCAATTTAACTATCGTGTACACATTTATGGTAGCGGACAACAAAGGAAACAACTTGAACAACTTATTTCACAGCATCAACTGGATGATATTGTATCGATATTTGATACTACACAATCCTTATCAACCAAATTGGCCGAAAGTGAACTAACCATTATACCTTCACGTAATGAAGGCTTCGGGATGGTAATCCTTGAGGCAATGAACCAAAGCAGTATTGTTATAAGTTTTGATGGCATTGCAGGACCTGATTCAATTATAAAAAATAACATCAATGGTTATTTAGTTGAACATGGAGATATTAAAGCATTAGCCTTTAAAATTCAACGTCTGTTAAATCAAGAATTTAAATACAATACGATTATCAAACATGGCTATGAGACCGTTGAGCAATATTCACCTGATGCTATTTACACACGATTTTCAACTATGTTAAAACACTAATTTATTAGCTAAACTAAAAGACGTTAACAGAATAATTTCAGCCTTATATGTCAATAACCACTTTGCGTCCTTTTAACAAATTAAACATTATATATAATAATATATAGAGCCTGAAATAATGAATATGTCAGGCTCTAGTTTATGTTACTTACTTGTTGTATCAGCTTATAAATACTTAAATAACACTATTTTATCATTACTGTTATATTCAATGATTTTAGTGTCTTTATATAACTCAAAGTTTATCTCTAAGCTCCTACATGATAAAATTGAGTTCAATTATGATAAGTAGAGGGATTTTATGATTAAACAATTAAATTTAAATATCTGGCAAGATTTAACTATGCATTTAAATAAAACATTACAAGAAGGTTATACTCACTTTATTCTTGTAGATGACTTCATACATATTTATCCAGAAATGTTGAATAATGTAACGTTAGATCAATCTAACATTGTTGCTGATTATACTGTTAACGGCTTATATCAAAATGATTGTCGCTATTTTGCGCAGGAAACTATTACCTTTAATGATTGGATCGAAAATATCAATCATTACCCTAACGTGATATATCATATTGAAACAACGTTAACCATGTTAGAAACGCACCACGTTAATACAATGTTTGATTTAGCTGTGCATGCACTATTACAAGATACGGTTAAAGTTGATCCACATGTCGTGTTCGACTATCAACAAACTTACTTGACCTCTTCTCAGTTATGGGAAGAGATTAAAAAATGTACGGTACTGAATACAACAAAATTCAATTTAAATAAGCTTGCATACATACACAAGCACTCTATACCGTTTAAAAATTACGAAACATTAGCTCCCGATCAGTTACGCTATACAGATAAATTGATAAAAAATTTCCGCTTCAAATTACCACATTGGATCTATAATTTTGCGCAACATCATTTTACAAAGAAACATCGTCAAATGAGCTATATATATGAGAAAAATGAAAACAAATTAAAAGACCATATTGTCTTTTTAGGGTTTGACTACGGTTTTAGAGGAAATTCACGTTATTTATTCAACCATTTCGCTAAACACTTTGCAAAAGTACCTATTTATTTCGTTACCGAAGATGTAAATGGACCAAATTTCATCAAACCTAATGACCCAAACACTAAAGCTTTAATCGAATCAGCACGTGTTGTTATTTTAGAAAGTAATATACCGGATGATATACGTCCAAACGGTACTATTATTCAATTATGGCATGGAACACCAATTAAAAAACTATTCTTAGATAGCCATGAAGTACATCAAAATAGTAAGATTTATAATTATAGAGCAAGAAAGTATAACAAATGGCTACAACAAAATTACTTAATTTGTGATTGTGAAGAAATTATCGATTACTTCAAATCCGCCTTTCCATTACAGCATACAAAAGTAGTTAGTAGCGGTTATCCACGCGTTAAATATTTATTGGATAAACAAAAAGATACACCTTATGTAAAATTTATTAAACATGAATTAAAAATTGATCCAGCAAAACCAACATTGCTTTATGCACCAACTTGGAAAACTACTGAAGACGAGTCTGATTTATTACCACTCAGTGACGGGTTGTTAAATAAGTATAATGTCATTTATAAAGGACATATCGAAAATACTTCAACTTACCTACCTGAAAATGCAATTATTGCACCAGCAAATATAGAGACACAGGATTTAATTCTTATCTCAGATGTAGTATTAACAGATTATTCATCTATTATTTTTGATGCACTAACTTTAGACAAAACAGTTTGTCAGTTCACACCAAATCATGAAAAATATATAGCAGAACGTGGTGTTTATGAAGATGTAATGCATTCACTCGCAGTGGTGCGTTACAGTGATGCCAAAGCATTACTCAATGATTTAATCAGTTTTCAAATGTCAGACATTACTAACAATGCATTTGTAAACAAAAATAATCATGCATTTGAGACGATATCGAATATCATAAAAAAACATATGAACCTATAACAAAATCGTAAGGCTTTAAATATAAAGAGGACTAATCCATATTACGGATTAGTCCTCTTATTTTGAGAAAGGAATTTATACCCCAGTCCCTTGTTATTATTGTTGATAAGCTGGATCTACTACACGTACAGTACCTTGTTGGTCAACTGTAGCTATAGCGTAGGTACCAGGTTGAGCTTGGTTTTGGAAACTAAAGATATAACTGTAATTTCCTTCACTACCTTCAATTGCATAATCATTATATGCATTATTTTGTCCATTAATAGCATTAACTTCTGACGTAGCGTTTGCTAAAGAATTTTCAAAATTAGGTAACGTTTGTAACGCTTGTTGAGGATCTACATTTGATGATGTAATGTTTTGTGATACTGGTACTGCATTTTCTCCTTGATAAGGTGGCACATAACCATTGGCATTACCACTATTAGCATTACCATTATTAGCATTCGCATCACTAGACGCTCCATTACCAGCGTTAGCTGTTGCATCATCAGAAGCACTATCTGCCCCAGCATTATTAGTTGCTCCGCTATTAGCACTGTTACTGTCGTTAGCAGTACCATTAGCACTGTCACTAGCTTGGTCTCCACTATTACCATTACTACTATCACTTGAATCTGAACTACTTGAATCGCTATCAGAACTGTCAGAGCTACTAGCACTATTAGAGTCATCAGAGCCATTAGAGCTGCTATCGTCTTCTGAGTTGCCATCTTTGTTGTCAGAGTTTGATTTATCTTCTCCATCTTTCGAATCTTTTGAGTCTTTTGAACTATCATCATTATTTTTCTTACTGTCACTAGCTGAATCTTTTGATTTATTATCGTCAGATCCGCCGTTGTCCGAACCTTCATCGCCCCCATTAGAACATGCAGCCAAAGCAAGCGATAATGTTAAGAAACCTGCCAAAAGTTTTTTCATTTAAAACAACCTCCTCTATTTTTTGTACACTTGCTAATTCGTAGATATTTCACTATGTAATATGCTTCACTCCACTTTCATAGCAAGAATTACTATGTTATACACTAAAAAATTTCAAATAAACATATTTCATAAAAATTTATTTTCAATTTACATACAAACTGTATTCAGAAATTGGGACAGAAATCCCACCCCAGCAAGCATGACTAGTATCGAACAAAGCTTCATTTGAAACGCATTTTCAAAACAATCAGCTACTGTCTCTTTGAAATGGGACGGGGATGAATCAATATTATCCCAACCTATAAAAGCGTAAACAAAACCAGCGTATTATTTATTGGCAGTGGATTATGCCGACTCCTGCGGGAATAGCACTCGCTGAAGACTACAGGCTGAAGCAGTGCCCGCGGAAAGCGTGCATAAAAAACTGCCGACAAAGCCAGAGACCTTGTCGACAGTTTGAGTATTAATATAAGGTTTACTTGGAGTTCAATTGGTTGTTAACTCTTTTTCCATAACTGCATCAAGATCAATTGTATTTCCTGTAATAAATTGATGCTCTCCAGTTTTGACGAACCCATGTTTTTTATAAAATTGCAATGCTTGTTTATTATGTTTCCAAACACCGAGCCAGATTTTGGTTTTAGCTAATTCTTGTGCACGCTGTAATACAAAGTTAAAGACACGTGTACCTTTACCACCACTTTGTGCATCTTTAACAAAATAAATACGTTGTAATTCTAAATACTCTGGACCTTTTGCTTCTGTTTGTCCTGCATCTACATTTATTTTAAAAAATCCTAATAATTCACCATGTTCTCTATAAAAGTAAGTTTCAGATTGCGGGTTATTCAATTCTTGTTCTAAAGCTTCTATACTATAGGCACTTTCAAAAAAGTCACGAAAATCTTCATCACTGTAACTACCTTCGAATGTTTCTCGGAAAGTAGTAATACAGATATCACGTAACATTTGTACTTCGGCTCGTCTTACTAAATCAATTTGATATGTCATAATAAATTATCTCCTCTTAATTTATAACAAGCTATCCCTATAATATAAATATATGTATTACATTTCAATTAAAATCTTTTATAAATTCTGCCAACTTAATTTTAGTCCTAATATTGTTAAACATTTATAATTATTTTATAATAGACCAGTTGCATGAATAATAATAAACCATATAATTGTGTTTAATTTCAATATAAAGCGTTTACTTACATTAAGAATAACTACAGCGTATTGTATAGGCAATAAATTCGTGATAGAGTATATTTTAGTTTTTATATTGTTCATAAATTTAAAATTACATAAGGGAGTGCCATAGCGCAATGAGTGAGACATTTAAGGCTTTCGTAGTCGATGAACAAGATAACAAAGTAATTAGTCAATTTAAAAAATTAACGATAGATGACCTTCCAGAAGGTGAAGTACTAATCAAAGTTAAATATTCTGGAATCAATTATAAAGATGCATTAGCAACTACAACTGGAAATAAGATTGTCAAATCTTATCCAATGGTTCCAGGTGTAGATTTAGCTGGTGTAGTAGAAGCGTCTGACAGCCATGCATATGAACCAGGCGATGAAGTAATAGTTACTGGTTTTGACTTAGGTGTAGCCCATTTCGGCGGCTTTAGCGAATACGCTCGTGTAAAAGAAGAATGGCTTGTCAAACTGCCTAAAGATTTAACACTAGAAGAAGCAATGATTTATGGTACGGCAGGTTATACTGCTGGTTTGGCAATTGAAACATTGGAACATAACGGATTATCAATTGAACATGCACCTGTACTAGTTCGAGGAGCATCAGGCGGAGTTGGGACATTAGCCGTTATGATGCTAAAAGAAATAGGCTTTAAAGTTATTGCCAGTACAGGCAAAACATCAACTGCAGACAAATTGCAAACCCTTGGTGCTAAAGAAATTATTGATCGCCTCCCTGACAATGACTCTAAACCACTCGGAAAACGTACTTGGCAAGCAGTAATTGACCCTGTCGGCGGGGATGGATTAGCACATGCTGTAAAACATTTAGATTACAATGGTAGTGTTGCTGCTATAGGTATGACTGGTGGCGATAACTTTGCAACTTCAGTATTCCCATTTATTTTACGTGGTGTTAATATCTTTGGAATCGATTCTGTCTATACGAATTTACGTAAGAGACAATTAATTTGGCGTAGATTAGCAAAAGATCTTAAGCCAAAACAATTACACGATATCAAAACTGTCATTAGCTTCTCAGAACTTGAGTCTAGCATTGAAACAGTGGTTAACCATAAAAATGAAGGTCGCATTATTATTGATTTCGAAGCATAAATCAATATTTTACAACGTAACTCAATAACTATATGAGGAAGTATATAACAGCAATTTTATTCAGATGCTGTTATATACTTCCTTTTTCATGTATTCACAAATTGTTTTTAATTTAATTTTAATTATTAAATAGTCATTTTCAAATAATAATCCGTACAAATAAATAATATAGTTATATTTTATTATTTACAAGAATAAAATGAAAGCGTATACTTGTGTTTATGAATTTAATCAGGAGGGGAATTTTTTATGGGATTAAAAGTAAATAAGAAACTCATTTTCTTCTTAGGTGCACTTGGAGGATTACTTTATGGTTATGATATGGGAGTTATTTCAGGTGCCTTACTTTTCATTAAAGATGATATTCCACTAAATAGCTTTACTGAAGGACTTGTAGTATCTTCTATGCTCATTGGTGCTATTGTCGGTTCAGGTGCAAGTGGTCCTATGTCAGATCGACTTGGTCGACGACGCGTCGTCTTTATTATTGCAATTATATTTATCATTGGTGCCTTGATTTTAGCATTGGCTCCTTCTATGCCAGTATTAGTTATTGGCCGCTTAATTATTGGACTAGCTGTAGGTGGTTCAACTGCCATCGTACCGGTTTATCTATCGGAAATGGCACCTACTGCACAACGTGGTTCACTTAGTTCATTAAATCAATTAATGATTACTATCGGTATTTTATCTTCATACTTAATCAATTATGCTTTAGCACCAATCGAAGGTTGGAGATGGATGCTTGGTTTAGCAGTCGTACCATCATTAATTTTATTAATCGGTGTTGCTTTTATGCCAGAAAGCCCAAGATGGTTGTTAGAACATAAAAGTGAAAAAGCTGCACGTGATGTAATGCGTTTAACATTTAATGACAGTGAAATCGATAAAGAAATTGCCGCTATGAAAGAAATCAATCGTATTTCTGATAGCACATGGAATGTGTTGAAATCACCATGGCTACGACCAACACTAATTATTGGTGCAGTCTTCGCGTTATTCCAACAAATTATTGGAATCAATGCCATAATTTATTATGCTCCTACGATATTTAGTAAAGCTGGCTTAGGCGATGCCACATCAATTTTAGGTACTGTGGGTATCGGTACAGTTAACGTTTTAATTACAATTGTCGCTATTATGATTATTGATAAAGTTGACCGTAAGCGTTTACTTGTTATAGGTAATATTGGTATGGTCTCTTCATTATTAATCATGGCAATATTGATTTGGGCTATTGGAATTCAATCTTCTGCTTGGATTATTATTTTATGTCTAACAATATTCATTATATTTTTCGGTTTCACTTGGGGACCAGTATTATGGGTTATGTTACCAGAATTATTCCCAATGCGTGCACGTGGTGCAGCAACAGGTGTAGCAGCACTTGTGTTATCAATTGGTAGTTTACTTGTAGCACAATTCTTCCCAATGTTGACTGAAGTTTTACCGGTAGAACAAGTCTTCTTAATCTTTGCAGTCATTGGTATTTTCGCATTATTCTTTGTAATCAAGTATTTACCAGAGACACGCGGACGTAGTTTAGAAGAAATCGAAGCAGATTTACGTGCTCGAACAAATGCTACTGAAGCTCATCTTAAGGAATAAAAACATACTAAAACGAGTCGGGATATAACTATCTTTGACTAAAAAATAAACGTCAATTTCTATTAAGAAGATATAGAAATTGACGTTTTCTTTAGTTTTATGAAATATCATTAACCCAAACCAAGTTCTTGCTTAACTTTTTGTTTGTTTTCGCATAGTCTTTTGAATACCAAAATATAAACTTCGTTTTATATTAAGATAAGTTATCAAACTTTAGCTATTAGTGATTACATAGTTAGTCACTAATATTTTATATACATACCTCCTGAATTTGGTTCAGTAGATTCAAAGCCAAATTGTTTATATAATTTATCTGCTGGATAATCAGCAATTAAGCTTACATAACTACTTGGTACAGCAACCGCTTCGATATAATCCATAATATGTGTTAATACCATTTTGCCATAACCAAGTCCTTGATATTTTGGGTCTACAGCAACATCGATTATTTGAAATGCCGTACCACCATCACCAATTACTCGGCCCATCGCAAAACCGTAACCATCATCATAAATCACAACATCAAAGCACGCATTGCCTAATCCTTGTTCAGCTGCTTGTATTGTCTTTTCACTCATACCTGAGTCTTTTCTTAAGCGACGGTATGTTTCAACAGTTGGTGGTTCATGTTTTATATCAATCATTTGTAATTCTCCTATACTTATTTGTTCAATTAATAAGATTAAGACTTAAACTATCTCTTGTAAGACATTATGATATTACAAATACTGTTGTATCACTTTTTCATTATCAGCTTTAAATACAGCATTGTGACTTGAAACATAGCCTTCTGGTTTGGCACTAGGCTCTACATATTGTTTGGCCAAATTTGCGGCATTACCAGCATCACTAAATGCACTAGCAATCAGATGTACTTTTGCTTCATGATGTACAATATCACCACAAGCAAATAGACCAGGTACGCTTGTTGTAGTATTACCTAACCCTTTAATTTGATATTCATTTAACATTTCAACACGTGTAGTCGCTTGAGCCAACAAAGTGCTTTCACGATCAAAACCATGACTGACAATTACTTCATCATAATTTGCTGTATCAATTTCTCCTGTATCTGTATTTTCTAATATCACTTGTTCTATACAATCTCCGGCAGGATCGCCTATCAGTTGTTTAATTTGGGTATTAGGTAGTTTTCTGACTTGTAACTCTTCTAACAATTGATTCATTGCTTCGTAACCACTAATATCTGCTTTACGGTAAATTAAGGTCACGCTTTTCGCATATCCACTTAAATCGCGTGCCCAGTCTAATGCAGAATTACCTGACCCAGAAATTAACACATCTTTATTTTTAAATTGTTTTAATGATTGTACTACGTAATGTAAATTAGTTAACTTATATCGTTCGGCGCCTTGAACATTTAATTCTTTTGGATTGATAATACCACCGCCAATTGCAATAATAACACTTTTAGACTCATAAACATTTCCTAAATTTGTCTCTAATTCAAAGTGGCGTTCATTTAGTTTACGAATATCAATAACTTTTTCTCCTAAAGCTACTTCAGGATTAAAATGTGTTCCTTGAGAGACCATGTCTTTAATAATTTCATAACACGGTTTCGGTGCCAATCCCCCAATATCCCAAATTATTTTTTCAGGATATATATGCATTTTGCCACCTAGTTTCTCCTGTACATCAATAATTCTAACGTCCATGCCCCTTAAACCTGAATAAAAACTAGCGAATAGCCCAGCTGGCCCGCCACCTATAATTGTTACGTCTTTCATATATAATCCTCCAAACATGACACCATTTACTAGTCATTATCCTATAGTTGATAACCATTATCAATGAAAAACATCAATATCTCGTAAAAATCCATATTTCGACCTATATAAAAAGAGAAAAGTGCACAAATAGACATCGTTTGTGTTCTTTTCTCTCGTAATATGTTGTACCTTGATTATTTATTCATTATGAGGAGCTTTAACTATTGCATTTCTTAATAAAAAGAATAACAAGATAAATCCTGCTGTTAAAGTTGTATGTCCAATACCAGCAAAACCAGCAAATGATTCTGGTACGTTTTTACCAATTACTTGGAATGTACCTTTAGTAAACATCATTCCAACTGTCGATAATACACCTAAATTATAAATAATAAAGAACCAGTTAAATAAATAGTAACTACTTAACTTAAACACTTTATTTAAAGGAAGCATGATTAGATGCATAAACATACCTAATATTAACGTATGCGTATGCACAACGACTAATTGTGTCTCTCCTGTAAAGTCATATGCTAAGGTAAGCTCTCTATAGTAAAATCCACTCAATAACCCTAAAATTGTATAAACCAAAAATGCATATAAAATTCTACGCATAATATATCTCCCTTCTTATCAACCACTGCCCGTTATAACATACTATTATTTTTTAGTCTTTTTAAAAATAGCAATTAGTGACAAAATAATAGCTATAATAGCGACAATCCATAAAGGTGTAGTATTTTGTTGCTCTTCATCTTTGCTCTCACCTTGCTCTTGAGCAGTGTTGGCACTCACAGTCGTAACAGGTGCTGGTTTTTCAGCATCCTTACCACCTGTCCATTTTACGGTTTCACCATCTTCGTAAGTTTGGTAAGCTTTCCATTTATATTGACCTTCCTCTTCAGAATTTGCCACTTGTATTGGAAAATCAATAAATTCATTAGGTCCGATGCCTTCACCTGTTGCATTCCAAGTAACTTTTGTTATATTACCTTTTGAATCTTTAGTAAATTTATGTTTGAAACCGTCCACTGGTGCTACTGCTACTAATTGTAACCCATCAGGCACTACTAATTCGACCTTTGTTGTATTCGTATCCTTCTCTACTGGCACACGCACATCATGTTTTTCATATGCTCCCGGTTCACTTTTGTCTGGATTTAATGTTACATGGGCATTAGCAATATTAGTCATTAATACCATTGTAAAGACAAAGAATGCCATTAAACTTATTTTTTTAATCATTGTTCTACTCCTTTAACTTGGTATTTGAATTTGACTCATAATAATGCCAGCTAGCACTAACATAATACCAATTATTATTTCACAATATAATACTTTCTTATTAACTTTTTGTAAGTTCGTTAAAGCTCTAAAACTTTGATAACCACCTAATGTGATCATTAAAATAGTTCCAATTATTTTTACATAAAACAAACTGCTCCAAGTTGTTACACTAGACCAAATAGCCGCCAGACTTGTTTCGTCTATTGCCATCAATACTCCAGATATGACAAGTGCAATCACTGCGCCTAGATTAAGTTTAAAGAAAAACCGTTTTACTTTTACAATGTCTTGCAACTGTTTAGTAGTTGCTAACCAAACTAAGTACACCATACCGCCTAGCCATAATGCCATGCCTAATAAATGTATTGATCGTAGTATAATTGACCACAATGGAAAACTTTGGGCCCAAACATGTCCAGACATACTTAATGTCACAATAATAATTAAAGAGATTGCTATATACCAAATAGTCATCATCTCATTTAAAGTAAATAATAGTAACAATACTATTATAGCTATCATTGCTAATAAGAATGGCGCTTGCAATAATGCAGTCATGTCTAAAGCCATTATGTTTGAAACAAGTTCTGGAGACAATGTCATTATGTAAATAATAGCCGTTATAAATGCCATAGCACTTAATATCCAAGAGATTGGTTTGTAACTAAAGAATGCCAAATATGTCGGTAATTGGTAACGTTTGGCTACACTATTGACTAAAAATGATCCCATTAATACGATAAGACTCCCTTCAGTAATAAATCTAAATAGACCAAACCAAAAGTTAGAAGTCTCATAAAACGGTGGTGTAACATCTATATTACTTGTAGTCTTTTTATTAATAGAAAATTCAAATTCATCTTGAATTTCATGACCATCAGCTGATGTTGTATGCCAACTCACTTTGTGTGTCCCGTTGTCCAGTTGGCCTACATCAAAGGTCAAAGTTTGGTTGGTTCCAGAATTTGTTGGTTTAAATTCACCAAGAGACTTTCCCTTATCATCAAAAATTGTAATACTAGAATATTTAGTATTTACTGGTTCATTATAGTGCAATTCTATTTGTTGAGGATGCGATACTACACTGTTTTGAGCAGGCGTTGTACTTTCTAATGTAGCGTGAGCAGAAACTTGATTTGTTGCTACTGCCATTAAAAGTAGTGCAAAGAAGACTACTATCAACGTGCTTTTGGACATAACTCTCTTTGTATAAAGCAGCATATTATCCCCCTATATCATTTATTTATGCTTCTTCACAATTTTATAAAACAATAGTTATATAAACAATACAAATACTGATTTGTCATGTTTTCGTCAAATAATTAAATAGCAAATTCACCCATTACAACACAATATGAAAAGAGGTTGGGACAATTTTGATTTGTCCCAACCTCTCTAGTTTTATTATTATTTAAAGTTATTCTTGTGCTTCAATATCATCTATTTTATCGACTTTGCGTTGTGAGCCGCCTTCCCAAGCGACATTTAAATATGCTTCAACGTTTTTCTTAGCGACTTCTATGCCAATAATTTGAGCACCCATTGTTAGAATTTGTGCATTATTACTAAGTTGGGCACGTTCTGCAGAATAAACATCATGTGCTAATGCTGCACGGATACCTTTCAACTTATTAGCAGTAATAGCTACACCAATACCAGTGCCACAAATTAACACGCCACGTTCATTTTGACCTTCTTGTATACTTTTACCTACTTCTGCTGCAACATCAGGATAATCTGTCTCTGCACATTGATGGCAACCAAAATCTTCTACTTCATGACCTAATTTTTGGACATGTGCTTTTACCGCTTCTTTTAATTCATATCCATTATGATCTGCACCAATAGCTATTTTCATAGTTATCTTCCTCCTTAAAATTAATTATGCACCACTAAATGGTTTAAATTGCGCTAACATTAAATAAGATGACATTGCACCAGGATCGACATGTCCTTGTGAGCGATGACCTAAACGCTTGGAGCGCCCTTTGTTAGAAACAATATCTTTTGTACTTTCCATACCTTGTTTGGCAGCGCTTAGAGCTTTATCAAATGCCTCATGAAACGGTGTTTGTTGCGCTTTATATTGCTGTAATGTCGTGAAAAATGGTTCTAAAGTATCTATCATGGTCTTGTCACCAATTTCAGCTTTCCCTCTATCTTTAATGCCTTTACTAAATGCAATCCAATAATCATAGAGCCCTTCGTCATCTAATTCAGTTTTATTTTTAACTGCGACAGCTGCTTTTAGATAACCTGATGCATATAAAGGACCTACTGAAGATCCCACAGCATCTAAAAAGCTTTTTCCAATTGCCACACTAATTTTTGCTATGTCTTGTTGATCTTGTAACTCAGATTCGAGTGTTTGTTTTACTGCTTGATACCCAATATTCATTGTGACACCATGGTCACCATCTCCTATTTTGCGATCAAGTTCACATAAATTATCTTTTTCTGTTTCGAATAACTCAGTTAATGCTAATAGATAATCTTTAAAGTTATCATTTGTTAATGTCATGGTTTCACCTACACTTCTTTAAAATTAGGACAATCAACCGCATGGTCAATACAACCTTTTAATGTTTCATCTAATTTCATTAACGTGACAGAAAAGCCACCCATTTCCATCGACGTAATAAAATTACCAACATAAGTTTTATAAACATTAATATTACGTTCATTTAAAATCGCATTAACTTCTTTATTAATGATATATAGTTCCATTTGAGATGTTGCACCCAAACCATTGACCAATACTACGACATCATCATTTTCCTGATAGATATTTTCTTTTAGTATATTTTGCATAATCACTTTAACTGTTTCTTGTGCAGTTCGAATTGTAGTCTTTTCAATACCAGGTTCGCCATGATGTCCTAAACCGATTTCCATCTCGTTATCTTCCAAATCAAAACTAGGTTTGCCAGTTTGTGGTAAATAACATGGACTTAAGCCAATACCCATTGAACGAGTATTATCATTTGCTAATTGTGCAAGACGTCTTACCTCTGCTAAATCATGGCCAAAGTCTGCAGCTGCACCTGCAACTTTATAAACTAATAATTCGCCTGCAATACCACGGCGATCGTCAAGTGTTTTCGAAGATGCTACATCGTCATTACCAATTACTGCAGCGGTAGTAATTTCATCTTCAATTTCAGTCATTTCACTCGCCATTTCGAAATTCATTAAGTCTCCAGCATAATTGCCATAAATATATAACACACCATGACCTTGATCAATTTCTCTTGTCACAGCTTGGATTGGTATTGGAGAAGGAGATGCAAAAATATTACCAACTGCTACACCATCAGCCATGCCTTGTCCTACATAGCCTAAAAATCCAGGTTCATGACCAGAACCACCACCGATTAACACACTTACTTTTCTTTGCGGATTTCTTTTTTTACCAATCAGTGCACGTTGATGCAACTCAGAGCGTCTAATATACTCAGGGTAAGCAGCTACATAGCCACTCATGAGTTCATCAATGACATTATCAGGATTATTTATCATTTTTTTCATTACTTACCTCTCCTTTGACCAAATGTTATTTACTATGGAACTAATACTACTTTTAATGATTTGTCACCTTGTTTCATAAGTTCGAATCCCTCTTCGAATTGATCTAATGACAATTGATGTGTCACTACGCCTTCAGTTGGGAAATCACCTTTTTGAATACCATCTATAACTAATGGATAACAGTATGGACCTAAATGACTACCTAATAAATCTAATTCTTTACGGTCAGAAATAATACTCCAATCAACTGTAACTGGATCTCCAAATACTGAAAACTCTACGAAAGTTCCTAACTTACGAATAGCACTTAGCCCTTGTTCTACTGATTTTGGATGTCCTGTTGCTTCGATGTAAGTATCACAGCCATAGCCATCTGTTAATGCTTTAATCTCTTTCACTACATCTACTTTAGATGGATTCATTACAATATCTGCGCCGAATTTTTTAGCTAATTCCAAACGGTCATCTTTCATATCAAGTACTACTAATGTTTCAGCTCCATTTTTCTTCGCTGCGCCTACCATACCAAGTCCTAAAGTACCAGCACCTGACAACACAACAAAATCACCTAATTTAATATTGGCACGTTGCACTGCGTGTAAGCTACACGCATATGGTTCAATTAAAATAGCTTCTTCTATAGGTAAATCTTCTGGCACTTTATAATTAATTGCTTCCTTCGTAAATTTCATATATTCTGCCATGCCGCCATTGACATTATTTTGGAAACCATATAAATCATGTTTTTCGCACATCCAATACTGACCACGGTTACAAAATCTACAATCCCAACAAGGTACAATTTGTTCAGATATTACACGGTCACCAATTTCAAAATCAGTAACAGCATCGCCTTTGTCAACGATACGTGCAATAAACTCATGCCCAGGAATCATTGGTGCTTTAATGTATGAAGGTTGTGTTTCGTCACCCCAAAAGCTAGGTGCCCCTCCATAAGCTTTAATATCTCCAGCACAAATTCCGCATGCTTCTACTTTGACGATAATTTCTTTGTCATTTTCCAGTGTCGGTGTATCTACAGTTTCATATTTATAATCACCAGGTGCATAAGCTACTACTGCTTTCATTTTTTCTGGATAATTGTTTTTAGTCATAATCAAATAACTCCCTTCATTTTGGAAAACGCTTTCATTTACACTTTATATTCTAATATATTTTTTCGTTTCTTTCAAATATTTTTTCATTTCTTTTCGTTTATCTTCGCTTATATTTGGTTATTGAGTATATTGTACAAATCATTTATGATAAATTTAAGGATGTGACTGAAATGAAAATGTACCCTGATGAACGCAGAGAACATATATATACGTATATAAAATCTCACAAACGCGCTACTGTTAAGCAACTTTCTGATTATTTAAGCGTCACTGAAGCAACCGTGCGCAGTGATTTACGTAGATTAGAAAGCGAAAATAAAGTGATACGCACACATGGTGGTGCCAAAGTAAATGAAAATTCGGGTTCTAAACTAAATTTTTCTTACCGCTTAACTCAAAAGCATAATGAAAAACATCTTATCAGTATGCACGCGCTAGCAAAAATCAAACCACAACAATGTATTATGATTGATGCAAGTTCCACTACATACGAATTGGCAAAATTACTTGCTGAAACAACTATGGAATTAACTATTATTACGAATGGTTTAGAAAATGCCGTATTATTAAAAGAAAATCCAAATTTAACTGTGTTAATTGTCGGCGGCTTTGTATCTAAAGATTCTAATGCCATAACAGGGAATATAGATTCTCAAATTTTAGAAATGTATCATATTGATTATTTCTTTTTATCTTCGAACGGTTTGACTATGGACAATGGTTTAACTGATTTTTCTTTACCAGAAGTTCAATTAAAAAAACAAATGGTTCAAGAAAGTGATCAAGTTATTGCTTTAATAGACCATAGTAAGTTTGATGTATCGTCGACTTTATCTTTTGCTAAAATTGCTGATATTAATGAAATAATTACTGATGAATACCCTGCAGCAAAATGGCAAGCAAACGTTCCATTTACACTAACTGTTGCCCAAGATTAACTATCTGCATAACCACTATTTTAATCTTCATAAAAAAGCTGGAACAGCATACTGTTCCAGCTTTTACACATTAATTTTATTTTTATTAAGTAACACTACTAATTTAATGTTACTTAAATACCTCCAGACCAACCTACGTTGGTAAAAATATATAATATAATCGAACCTATAACTAACCATATAATAAATAATGGACCCATAAATTTAATCCAAGCACCAAAATTTGCCCGTGCTATGGCAATAGCACCGATGGTTGCACCTAATGTTGGCGTTATCAAATTACCTAATCCACCGCCAAAAGATAAAGTTGTTATTAACATTTGATCATTAACACCTAACGTATGAGTTACTGGTTGTAAAATTGGTACCATAACACTCATCAATCCTGAACCTGAAGGCACTAAAAAATTAAAGACAGTAGCAACTAGGAAAACAAGTATTGCTACAACCCCAGATGAAGCTCCATCTAGTTGAGTCGTTAATGTATGTACAATTGTGCTTAATATTTTTCCTTTTTCGAGAATAACACTAATTGTATTTGCCATAATAATAGCAAACGCCACTACTAACATTGGACGAGCACCTTCAATAAATCCTTCGACCATTGTTTCTGAATTTTTCCGTTTAACTATATAGGCTAAAATAAAACTCAGCATAAATATCGTGATAAATACACCATTACCATATCTTTCAGTCCACTGAAGTACACTATTACCAATAGCTAAAATAATTGGCGTAAAAACAACTAATGCAACGACAACTAAATCTCGCCATGTCACATGTCTATCATTATTATCTGTTTGGGCATCTTCTAAGTTGTCATCACTGCCAAACCAATCTTCTACTGGCATCGCACTAGATTGTGGTTTTTTAATAATACGACGTGTATACCATAGCACATAAATAAGTGTCACTATTAAAAACACGCTATACATAATCGCTCTACCACCATAACCAGAATACATTGGCACTTCAGGATAAACGATTTGACCTAGTTTCGCCATACCAGAAGGAGAAACTGAAAAAGCCATATATAGTGGTAAGAAGGTCATTGCTAATGCCATAATAGGATCCAGTTTCAATCGCTTCGCTAAAATCACACCTAATGTTACAAAGACAATCATTTGGTCTCCACCGACAAAAAAGCCTATAAATGCCATTAATAAAAATAAACCTGTGACAAGTGGCACAGCTCCAGCATGTTCAAATCGAAATATTAAATAATTAGTTACTTTTTTTACTGAATCTAAATAAAGTATTCCTCCTATAGCGCCACCTACAAATAGCAATAATGTTACTGTTTGGGCAGCCTGTATACCACCATCTAATAATAGTGTGATGGCATAAATAGGATTAACTGGGTTTTGCGTAATTTGATGGTAAGTTCCTTCTATAATTGTGCCATTTTTTTGTGTATTAAACTCACCTGCAGGAATAATATACGTTAAAAGACAAGCAAACATCATCATGATTAACATCATAATCAACACATGTGGCAATTTAAATCTGCGTTGTACTTTTGATACTGTTGATACTTTTTCTGTTTTGCTATAGTTTGATACATTATTGTTATTTGATGTTGTACTTGAACTATTCAACATATCACTCCTATCTCATTGATTTAAGTTTGCGCATAATTTTATTTGTCGCTATTTGGTATGCTCAACACTTTGTTGTTGATATCTATTAGCTTTAAATGGAACTCCAATATTTTCACGTAATGTTGTTCCTTGATAAGTTGCATCGTAATAGCCTTTAGCTTCTAAAATCGGTAAAACATTGTTAATAAACTCTTCATAATTATCTCCATAAATATGAGGTCCGAATATAAAACCATCTGCAGCTCCCGCCTCAAACCAATCAATTATTGTTTGAGCTACATCTTTATAAGTTCCAAAGAATGGAGATTTGCGTGTTGTTTCTTCTAATGCTACTTGACGTAAAGTTAAATTGTTGTCGCGTGCACGTTGTGCAATAGCTTCAGTAGTAGCTCGGAAACTATTTTTACCAACATCACCTAACTCTGGGAAAGGTGCATCAAGTTCATATTGAGAAAAATCATGGTGATCATAAAAACGGCCTAAATAAGTTAACGCTTCTTCAATTGTTGTTAATGACTTTATTTCATCATAACGTGCTTCGGCAATATCAATAGTTTCACCTAGTATAGGTGATAATATAGGATAAATTTTAATATCATCAGGTTGGCGTCCATATTCAACAGCTTGTTGTTTAATGCTGTCATAATTCTTCACAGCACTTTCTATACTTTCACCAATAATAAAGACAGCATCTGCATATTGTGCAGCGTAAGCTTGCCCTTTTGGAGACGCACCTGCCTGAAAAATTACAGGTTGACCTTGTTCTGATCTATCAATATTTAAAGGTCCTTTAACTTGGAAATAGTTACCTTGATAATTTAAAGTGTGCATTTTGTCCTGATCTACATATTGGTTATGCTCTACATCTCTTGGAAATGCATCGTCTTCATAAGAATCCCACAATCCTTGAACTACATTTATATGCTCTTCAGCTATGTCGTATCGAACATCATGCTCTGGATGTTCACCTTTACTATAATTGTCAGCACTTCCTTCTAATGGAGAAGTCACTACATTCCAACCTGCACGTCCATGACTCAACTTATCTATAGTTGCAAGTTGTCTCGCTATTGTAAAAGGTTCACTATAAGACGTAGAAATCGTTCCAACTAAACCGATATAACGCGTAATAGGTGCCAACGCAGCTAATAATGTTAAAGGTTCAAAACGATTTAAGAAATGTGGTATCGATTTATCATTAATATATAAACCATCAGCAACAAATAAAAAGCTAAAGCCTGCTTCTTCCGCTTGACGAGCAATTTTTAATTGAAAGTCAAAATTAGTACTAGCGTCACTAGGTACTTCGTCAGACTTCCAAGCATGCATATGACTCCCTGGACCATTTAACATTATGCCAAAATCTATTTTTTTATTGCTCATATAATCCCTGCTTTCGTATTATTTATTATCTTATTGCTAGGTGCTAGTTGCTTAACTGTCTTAACACGTAGCGCATGACTTTGCACTGGCATATGTAACATTAATTCATCTACATAGCCTTCGATGACTAATCGTTGTAATTCTGTTTCTACTTCTTGTTTAGAGCCATTAATCACATCAATTTTCTTCTCTTCAACAGTTAGATTTTCTGAGGATTGTGAACGAAATGTTTCGACTTGCTCGAGGGTATTAACTGTTAAACTTTTGCCTTCTGCTAGCTGGACGCGATAATTCGTACGACCTTCTTCAACTTGTTGTTTGTCCGCATCATTCTCGACCACAACTGCAGCTGCCGCTACTACAAAAATCCCCTCTGGAAATAATTGTTTATAAATACGTGCTGCTTCTTCAAGTGCCTTTTTACTCGAATTAATGAAATAAGCAAATATGAAATTCACTTGTTCCTTTGCGGCTAATTCAGCCGAAGATTTACTACCGCCTAGCAGAAAAATATTTGGCTTCGGTGTATCATCTGAACGGTTAGCTGTTTGTAGTTGTTTAAACTCATTATCTTTTGGAAAGCTATTAGAGTTAAATTGATTTAATAAGTGTAATTTTTCTTCAAATGCAATTGGCGGATTTTGTAATTCCATTTGTAGCGCTTTTGTAGCTAATGGAAAGCCACCTGGCGCTTTGCCAACACCTAAATCTACTCTACCGGGTGCTAATTGACTTATGAGATGAAATTGTTCCACCACTTTAAAAGGACTATAGTGCTGTAACATTACTCCTCCTGAACCAATGTTTATACGCTCTGTTTTAGTTAATAAATGCGTTACTAATATTTCTGGACTCGTACCTACTACTTCAGGAATATTATGATGTTCTGCTAAGAAATAACGAGTATAATCTAGTTCATCTGCAATTTGTGATAATTCAATTGTCCGCTTTAAACCATCTTGCACTGATTCATGCTGTTCAATTGGACTTTGATCTAAAATGCTTAGCGCAACCATACGAATGCCCTCCTAACTTGTTACCGTTTAATTATATTTATATTATGCCTCATTATTTATTTTGTCAATCATTCTTATCGAATTAGTCGGATTTATTGTGATTAAAAAGGGAGTGGGACAGAAATCTGATTTTGAAAAAATGATTTCGTCGTCCCACCCCGGCAAGGATGACTAGCGTTGAAAAAAGCTTGGTTACAAGCGCATTTTCAATGCAGTCAGCTACTGCCAATATGAAAAGAAACTAGGACAAATCAATTTTGTCCCAGCTTCTAATTGTATTAATATACCAATGCTGAATTATTTTCTGTATATGACTTATCACTACTAATATCTTCACTATAATTAATCATAGATTCTGATATTATACGAGAATGATAACCGATACGTTCTAAAATAGAAATCATATCAAGATAGCGTATAGCGCCTTCAGGTGTACACTCACCAGTACTTAAACGCTTAATATGTTCTTTACGTAAATCATGCTCTAAACCATAAGCCTCTTGACTACGTTTTACAATTTCATCTTTCTTGATGTCATCATACACATTAATGATTTCAACCGTGTCTCTAAAGGATACGGTAACATGTTCGTACAATTGATTTATACTTTTTAATGCTTTTTCAGAGATGTGAACTTTCCCTTTGGTTTGTGTTTCTAAATCCGCCATATAAGATTGAGAAAGGCCAGCTACTTTTAAAACAGCGCTATTGACATCAAATAATACGGACATGCGTTCAGCATCATTTGCCGATAATTTCTTCTCGGATATCTTAGTTAAATATTGACGAATATTGTCATACATATTTTCTATGACTTGATGTTTTTCCTCTACATGCTTCTTACTTTTTTCATCTTCATAATTTACACTTTCTAGGATAGATAAAGCCATTTTCCCAAGACTTTGGATTTCATCTTGTGCTTCTTGCAAAGCAAAACTTGGTGCTCTATCTATTAAATTTT
>ERZ1023266.52-NODE-52-length-31332-cov-8.777920_pt1 | contig 31332 bp, 28 predicted proteins | sample MGYA00380462_ERZ1023266 | MGnify/ENA primary metagenome ERZ1023266 (study PRJEB33173, sample SAMEA4830414) | metagenome | study: EMG produced TPA metagenomics assembly of the PRJEB25223 data set...
TAGCGTTGAAAAAAGCTTGATTTGAAGCGCATTTTCAATGCAGTCAGCTACTGCCAATAAGGAAAGAGACTAGGACAAATCAATGATGTTCTAGCCTCCATAACGTAGACAAATCCTTTGCATTAATTTGCGAAGAGTTTGTTTATTTTTTATTTATATAGTTTTGTCAAAATAGTAGTGCTTTTTCGTATATTTACGTTAGTAGGAGATAATGTCGACCTATCAAATCATCTGATACATATATAACCTATATCCTGTTGACAGTGATTTATGCCGACTCCTGTGGGTAAAGCACTAGCCGAAGACTACAGGCTGAGGCAGTGCCCACGGAAAGCGTGCATAAAAACTGCCAATATACCAAACATTCAGCTACTGCCAATATGAAAAAAGACTAAGACAATCAATATTGTCTCAGCCTCATTTTTTAGTAAGTAATAAAAAACAAACACTAAATAATATTAGCGTTGTAATTTAATGGTATTGGCTAATAAAATTTGTGCTAATTGATCTTCTGATTCAGTGCAGCCTTCTTTGATCCAAAAATATATAATACCTAATTGACCGCCTATCGTATAGATAACAAACTGCTTCTTATTATAAATGCTGTCTTGTAAATCGAGAATTTCTTTATAAGATGACTTTGTAGCCGCTACATAATCTGAAAATAAGGATTTGTTGGGATAGGTTACTAAAATTGCATGAAAGTATCCATAGTTTCGTTTAATGTACGTTAAAATAATTTTAAAAAACTTGTAGATTTTTGCTTGGCTGTAATTAGCTTGAAGAAAGCTACTCAAAAGAGAGGTTAATAAGGTTTTATATTTAGTTAGATGATATTGTTGTATTTTGGAAATTAAGTCATATTTATCTAAAAAATAATCGTAAAATGTAGTTCTGTTGACACCACTATATGCACAAATCATTTTAATTGTTATTTCTTCAAATGGATGTTCCTCAAGTAAAATAATCATATTACGTATGATTTTATACTTAGCTTTTTGTTTCATATGGACACCTACGTTATCTAGTTTAAAACAGCCGACACATTTTATAGAAGTGTTGGTGTTTTTTTAATTCATATGTCTCTATAATATATAAAGTGAATTTTAAAAGCAAACAGGAGGAAAAGAGTAATGAAGAAAATGATATTGATTAATGTCATTACTATTGTTGTATTGGTAATTATAGGAGTAGTTGGATTCCATTTCTATAATCAAGCAACAAGTTACGTAACTACAGAGAACGCTAAAGTTGATGGAGATCAAATTAAGATTTCTGCACCAGCTAATGGTAAAATTGAGTCGTTCGATGTTAAAAATAATGACAAATTAGAAAAAGGCGATAAAGTCGCTGAAATTGCAGCAAAAGGTGAAGATGGTCAAGCTCAAAATACGAGTATTACAATGCCTCAAGATGGTACTATAGTGAAAAAAGATGCTCTTAAAGGTGCTATGGCACAAGCTGGAACACCAATTGCTTATGCGTATAATTTAGATGAGTTAAATGTGACTGCTAATGTCGATGAAAAAGATATTGCAGATGTTGAAGAAGGAAAAGATGTAAATATTAAGCTTGATGGTGAAGATGCTGAACTTAAAGGTAAAGTGGAAGAAGTTGGCAAAGCTACTGCCTCTAGTTTTTCATTAATGCCTTCATCAAACAGTGATGGTAACTATACAAAAGTTTCACAAGTTGTACCTGTGAAAATTTCATTAGATTCTAAACCATCTAAAAATGTTGTTCCAGGAATGAACGCTGAAGTTAAAATTCATAAAAATTAAGGAGGTCTAATCATGACAATGACCTTCATTATCGTTTATGTAGTCATAGCGCTCATTCTTGTTGGTTTGGTAAACCTGTTTATGTCAAAACGTAAACGGAAAATGAAAACCCAACGTACGGAACAAACATTAAGTGAAAATGATACATCACATCAAAGTTATCAATCTAAATTTAATATAAGAGACACAGATGAAACATCAGAAGCTAATGATGCTAATGCAATTTCAGAAGAGAATGGTAAGCTTAACATTTCTAATAATTCTGATGAAACTGAGGCTCTTACAAGTGATCAGAATGCTGTTACTCAGCATGAAGAATCACATACGCAAGAGGAAGAAATTAACGAAAAGTTAAAACAAAAGCATAGTGCATTTATGTTTGGTAAAGGTACGTCCCAAGGAAAAGTCTTAATTGCAATGATTTTTGGGATGTTTATAGCAATTTTAAATCAAACCTTGCTCAATGTGGCATTACCTAAAATTAATACTGATTTTAATATTTCAGCTAATACAGGACAATGGTTGATGACAGGGTTTATGTTAGTAAATGGTATTTTAATACCAATAAGTGCGTTCCTATTCAATAAATATTCATATCGTAAACTATTTCTAGTTGCGATGACTCTGTTTACTTTAGGTTCACTTGTCTGTGGTATTTCTGGTTCATTTACTATAATGATGGTAGGGAGAGTATTACAAGCTATTGGTGCAGGTATCTTAATGCCTTTAGGGACTAATGTTTTTATGACAATATTCCCACCAGAAAAACGTGGCGCAGCAATGGGGACATTAGGAATTGCAATGATTCTTGCTCCAGCTATTGGTCCAACGTTATCTGGTTATATCGTTGAAAACTACCATTGGAATATTATGTTTTACGGTATGTTTATTATTGGTTTGATTTCTCTCGCAATAGCCTATATATGGTTTAGAGTTTATCAAGTTACAACTAATCCTAAAGCAGATATCCCAGGTATAATATTTAGTACTATTGGTTTTGGTTCTTTACTATATGGTTTCAGTGAAGCTGGTAATAATAGTTGGACCGCGCCATCAGTAGTAATTACTTTACTTTTAGGTGTCGTATTTATTGTGGCATTTGTGATTCGCGAATTGACTATGCGTGTACCAATGTTGAATTTAGAAGTATTAAAATATTCTGGATTTACATTGACGACAATAATCAATATGATTGTAACAATGAGTTTGTTTGGTGGAATGATTTTATTACCACTATATTTACAAAATTTAAGAGGATTTACCCCATTACAATCAGGACTATTGCTATTACCTGGTGCTCTTATTATGGGCTTTATGGGTCCGATAGCAGGTCGTTTACTTGATACAATAGGTATTAAACCATTGGCACTTATTGGTACTGGTATTATGACGTATGCCACTTGGGAATTAACAAAACTAAATATGAATACAACCTATAGTCATTTGATGGTTATTTATATTATACGTTCATTTGGTATGAGTTTTATAATGATGCCTATCATGACAGCGGGTATGAATTCATTGCCACAACGATTAATTTCGCATGGTAATGCATTGTCGAATACGTTACGTCAATTGGCAGGGTCAATTGGTACAGCGTTACTTGTTACTGTTATGTCAACGCAAACAACACAATATGTTTCGACATATTCACAAGATTTAGATAAAACAAATCCATTTATTAAAGATCGCTTACAAGAGATGGCTCAAGCAATGGGTGGCGAACAAATGGCAACACAGAAAATTTTAGAATTTGTTCAAAAACTGGCATCTATAAATGGTGTAAATAGTGCATTCTTAGTTGCGACAGCATTAAGTGCATTAGCGTTTATTTTAAGTTTATTCTTACGAGGTAAAGAACACTATATTTCTAAAGAATAAAAAGTGAGATTAAAAAAAACGGGACAGAACGTCCCAGCTTTAGACTGTCGACAAAGTCTTTGACTTTGTTGGCAGTTTTTTTGTGCATGCTTTCCGCGGGCACTGCCTCAGCCTGTAGTCTTCGGCTAGCGCTATTCCCGCAGGAGTCGGCCCAAATCACTGCCAATATTATACGGAAGATATTATAAATTATATAAATTAAACAGAGGAATTAAAAAATTTTCCATGGAGACCACGCTAATTTGTGATGCCATAAATCTAAAAATAGCAATGTGGTTAGTAAAAGAATCAGTACTATTTTGAAAAAATTATATAAATAGAAAATAAACAACCCCTTCGCAAATTACTGCAAAGGGGTTGTTTACGTTCTGAAGTTGGGACAGTATGTCCCAGATCTTTTTGTTATATATTAGCACTATTAATAGTGAAGTTATTCAATTGTTTTTTAACTGATACGTGTACGTCTATTTCTAAAGAACAAACTTATGATAACAAGAGCAACAGCACAACTTAATAATATTAAAGCATTATGGATGGCATCTGCTTCTATCAATACGTTACTAGGCTTAACTGTTATATAATATTGGCTCATAGAATTCGCGATACGACTCGCAATATTTTTGATTATAATAGAAAAACCAAATGTAATGACTAACATAATAATCATGATAAATAAATTTATGATTTTTAAGACAGTACGATTAAATATTAGGATGAAAATTGTGAAAATTAAACTTAAAATAATCGCAATAAAAAAAATATAAAAAATGAAAATTAAAGTATCAATAATAGAATGTAGATTCTCTATGTTGTCTATATTAATATTCAAATTTGAAATATTGTTTAAGGTGTCTTGAAAATGAGTAATTTGGCTAAAAGTAATCTGTTCGTCAGCCAACACTAGATTAACAATTGGATCATTATACATACTATAACCTGTAATTGCTAACAGTATTAAAATAATAATATGAATAATCAGGCTAACCCATGATTTTTTCTTTTTTTCTGCATATTGTGCACCTCTTTGCATAGGAGCGGTCGTTAAAGTATGTTCAAAGTTTTTGAAGTGATGTGTGTCTTTGGCCATATGTTTTCCTCCTATTATAACACTGTATTTTCTAACTTTATCATTTTAATGTTAGGTTTGTTATAATATAAAATAACTTAATATAAATTGGTATAAAAATAATTAATATTAAGTACGTGGACAATCGAGTTGTTTAAATATAGTATTAATTATAACTGTTTTGAGCAAATAAGTATAAAATTATTAGTGTCTTATTACAAGTTACTTCTAAAATTACAATAAAAATATTAAAATATAATTATTTATAAACAAAAAAGTAGGATTGATAAATTAATGGAACTTAATTTAATGAATAGTGTCATAAAAAAGTATTTATTGCATAATAGAACGATGAAATTTGATAATGATGAGGCGCTACAACAATTTTTGGAAAAACGAAGAACTAAAAATCAAGAAAAACATAAACAACCAGAAAGTTTAAATGTAAAGTCTAATTTAGAAAAACAAGATTTTCAAGGCATGCAAGTATTTAGATTTAATTTTAGGCATAATAACAAACAAAAATTGCTTTATATTCATGGTGGTTATAATGTCTTACAGCCATCTGTATTTCATTGGCGCTTTATGGATAAATTAGCTTTAAATACATTACATGAAGTAATTATGCCTATATATCCTAAAGCACCTATTGCACATGTTCATACTACTTATCAAGCTATTATGGACTTATATGATTCATTATTAAAAGAAGTAGATAGTAAAGATATTGTAATAATGGGTGATGGGACTGGCGGTAGTTTAGCTTTAAGTTTTGTGCAACAGTTATTAGCGCAAAATAAGCCAACGCCTAATAAAATATATTTGATTTCGCCATTGCTAGATGCTGAATTAAATAATGACGTTATAACAGAAGGTATGGAAAAGCGTGATAAATTAATTAATAAAGAAGGAATTAAACAAGTTTTACAATGCTGGGCCGGTGATTTAACTTTAGACCATCCTTTAATATCACCGATTAATGGTGATTTAACACAATTGCCTCCTATATATATGTTTGGCAGTACTAAAGAAGTGTATTATCCAGATATGCAAAAACTTGTAGAGTTGTTGGAATTTAATCAGCGTGCAATACATTTTTATCCATATAAAAGAATGGTCCATGATTTCCCGCTATACCCAATTCGACAATCACATAAAGCAGTAAGACAAATTGTAGCTTCGTTACAAGATTAACTTTGATGTTGATTATAGTTAGTTAAGTGTGCGAAAGCTACAAATTAATAAGAAGTGTGTGTTGAACTACAGAGCACTCTCGACAATTGAAAAAGTTTTAGACATGTATACAATCATGGCGTTATTGTTTGATGAAAGCGGTCGAAAAGCAATTGTAAAACAAATTGGTTTTTGGCAGCGTGAATTTAGATTTCGGAAGTAAAATAAATGACTCGATAATTTTTATATAGAGATTATCGAGTCATTTATTTTGTCATTAATTATTATAAAGTCGAAAGGTGATAGATATGATATTAAAAGACTTGAATAATTCTATAGATTATATAGATGAAAATTTAACTAAAAATTTGAGTTTGTCTGATATAGCGCATTTTGTTGGTATACCTGAGCAACACTACAGAAATTTATTTATATTTCTCACTGGTATAGGCTTATCTGAATATATAAAAAAGAGAAAATTATATTTTGCTAATAAAGATTTATTGGATAAGAAATCTGTAACAGATGTAGCTATAAAATATGGATATTCGATTGATGGTTTTACAAAATCCTTTAAAGAATGGAGTGGATATCTACCATCTCAAATATATGAAGACCAAGTTTTAATTTCATATCCAAAACTTTCATTTGCTATTAATGTTAAAGGAGGAATAAATATGAAAACTAGAATTGAAGAATTACCAGAAGTTAATATAGTCGGATTTAAAAAGCGTGTTTCTATGCAATTTGAAGGTGTTAATAATGAAATTGAAGAATTAGCAAATAGCATTACTAGTGATCAAAATAAACAAATGCACTATTTACAAAATATTGGACCTAATGAATTTATAAATGTTTCATATAATGTTGATGAAGATTTTACTAAGGAAGAAGGATTTTTAACTCATATGATTGGTGTTTTGACAACTGAGAATAATATAAGTAATCAGTTTGATGTTATAAATATTGATGAAAGTAAATGGGTAGTCTTTGAAAATGAGGGTGAATTCCCAAAAGTGTTACAAGACACATATGCTAAGATCTTTTCAGAGTGGTTACCAAAAACAGAGTATAATTTAGCTGATATTCCAATGTTTTCTTTTAGTAAATTTAATGATTCTAATAGAGAAACTGCTTACAGTGAAATTTGGATTGCAGTTAATCATTGATTTAGAGATTTTATGATAGCCGAATTTAAGGAAGAACAACAATATAAAATTAAGAAGTCGATTTTTATGAATAAAAAGAGAAAAAATTCATTCAAGTCAAATCATAGAATATGAAAATTCAAATTTTACTAAAATTGGATAGATACTCTAATAGCTGGTTAAGATTCCGATTTGGGAGTTTTCTCAACCAATATTAATTTTTGATACTATCACAATTATAGGGAAGCTTAATAATGCTCAGAGACTATCTGTATATTTTGAAATACTGAACACTAAATCATTTTATTGTAAATAGAAGAAGCTGAAATCACATTGATAGATTTCAGCTTCTTACTTTGTATTAGTGGCTATTAATAGTTAATTTTCACGTATTAGCGCATTAATATTGTCGATAATAAACTTTTGTCCTTTTAATTGATAAAAAGTAGCTAATTGTGTGTCAAATTCGTCAGGTATATCTAATAATTTGCTGAATTGTTCTAACGCTCTGCTATAAGATTCATCAGTTTCGATAGCATAATCAGTGAAAATTTGTATGAATTTTTCATCTGTTGAATAAGTTTGAAGCAAAGTATTAATAGCATCTATTGCCTTTTTTTGACCTTGGTAGTAACTTATATCAAATCCGCGCTTTAATAATTTCTCAGTAGGGCCATTTATTACTAAAGCTTTAGATTGATTAAGTTCACTTAAAGCTACTTTAACATTATCAAAATAGTCATATAACTGTAGGTTTACTTGTTCAGTTATTGGATGTTCCATTGTATCACCTCATTTATTTTGGTATGCCAATTTGATGACCGAGCTGTTTCGGCCAATCAATAGTAGCTTGTTGTTGCTTATAAAGTGTTAATTGATTGTAATATGAATCTGGAAAAGGACTGACCTTTTTGGTAGCGCGATCTATGCCTAGCATCATAGCTTCGTTAGTTGCAGCTACAGACCCGTCATCCTTAATAAGCATTGCGAAAAAGTGTACACGTTTAGCATCAAAATCATACAAATACAAGTGAATAGTAAAAGTATCGCGTAATTTAAGTTCTGACAAATAGGAAGTTTGTTCTTCGGCAGTAAAGATAGTGAAATTTAATGTTTCACGTTCAGCCAATGAAAGACCATGTGTATAATTGAATTGATTAATTGCGGTACTAAAGACACTATTGTAATTAGCGTCATGCATATGTTGATTGTGATCAATCATGTCGTCACTAACTGTATAAGTGACCGTAAAAGCGCCTGTCATATTTCTGTCAACTCCTATAAAGTTTAAAATGAATTGTTAACTATATTTTACTAAAAATAGTTTAAACATACATCTAATGTGTTTCATGATAAAATAGAGAAAAGTCTTTTCGGGAGGTAATCATGACACTTACTATTCGTTTTCAGACTATTGATAACAAAATAGCAACAGCGCATCATATTGTACAAATTCCAGCAGATGCTCGATTTGTTTGGTATGATTTTAATCAACCTTCCGAAGATGAAAATAAGTTATTAGCAACACATTTTAAGTTTAATCAATTGGAAATTGATGATACAGTTAATGAAACACCTAGAGCAAAATACAAAACATATCAAACATATCAATATCTAGTCATGCATGGCATTCGTAGTGCTGATCTAGGACCTAAAGCATTGAATATATTTATTCAACATAACGTCTTAGTCACTTATCACCATGAAACACATCAAGTATTAGAAAGCGTTGTTGATTATATGCAAGCGAATAGAAATGAACAGCTGATAAGCGCACATATGGTGTTGAAAATACTAGATAGTTTGATTGATGATTACTTTGATTATACGTATAATATAGAAGATAAAGTTTATGAATTTGAAGACACTCAAGTTAATGATGTTTCAAATCAACAAATCATGGATGATGTGTTTAAATTACGATCTGACGTTATTAAACTAAAGCGTTTAGTATATCCAATGCAAACACTCATTATAGATTTGAAAGAAGATCAAGTATTATTTACTGATCATCAAAGCGAATTATATATACAACATGTTGAAGATCATATCATCAAACAAGAGAATATTTTAAAAGTATCGCAAGAGATGACTAATGAAATAAGAGAAAATTATGTGTCTTACACATCATATAAAATGAACAAAATAATGGAAGTGTTAACTTTAGTTTCTATGGTATTTTTACCTTTAACACTCATAGCAGGCATATATGGTATGAATTTTCGCTATATGCCAGAATTAAATTGGCATTATGGTTATTTTATAGTATTGTCAATAATGTTAATCATAACTATTGTATGTATTTGGTATTTTAAAAAAAAGAGATGGTTTTAAGTTAGTTTGAGTTATTTGCAATATGAACCATCAAGATGAAAGTGGGGACGAAAGTGAGCGACTTTAAACGAGAACAAAGAAAGAATGATCATGTAGAAATTGCTATGGCGCAAACTGATGCTAAATTATCTGATTTTGATGAAATGAGATTTGTACATCACTCCATACCCGATATCGATGTTAAAGATGTCGAACTGACAAGTGAATTAAGTGATTTCACTTTAGACATTCCAATCTATATCAATGCTATGACAGGTGGTAGTGATTGGACAAAGCAGATTAATGAAAAATTAGCTGTTATTGCACGTGAAGCGGGTCTAGCAATGGCTGTAGGTTCTACACATGCAGCGTTACGTAATAGTAAAATGGCTTCATCATTTAGTGTAGTAAGAGAGACTAATCCAGAAGGAATTATCTTTAGTAATGTGGGCGCTGATGTCCCTGTAGACAAAGCTATAGAGGCCGTTGACTTACTCAATGCTCAAGCGTTACAAGTCCACGTGAATTCACCACAAGAGTTAGTTATGCCAGAGGGCAATCGTACTTTTTCAACATGGATGGATAATTTAGCTCGTATTGTTTCACGTGTTGATGTACCTGTTATAGTCAAAGAAGTTGGTTTTGGTATGAGTAAAGAAACAATACGTCAGCTTCAAAAAATAGGAATGCGCTATGTTGATGTTAGTGGTAGAGGTGGCACCAATTTCGTAGATATTGAAAATGAAAGACGTTCACTTAAAGATATGAATTATTTATCAAATTGGGGTCAAACAACGGTAGAATCATTACTAGAAAGCACATCTTTCCAGAAAGATATGAATATTCTAGCTAGTGGTGGGGTACGTACGCCATTAGATGCAGTGAAATGTCTAGCGTTAGGTGCAAATGCAGTTGGAATGTCACGTCCGTTCTTAAATCAAATTGAAAATCATGGTATTACCGAAACATTAGAATATGTCGACCAATTTGTAGCACAAATTAAAACGATAATGACGATGCTTAATGCAAGAACAATAGAAGATTTAAAACAATCTCAACTCGTTTTTAGTCCAAAGTTAGAATCTTGGATTAACCAAAGACAGTTGGAGTTATAATGAAATAAATTAATAATAGAGCTTGGAACATAATCAATGTTCCAAGCTCTATTTAATGTCATTAAAAAGCAATTATCTCCAAGTATCTTGAGGGGGTAACATATCAGATTTTCTCATATGTGAAACATACGGGTTTCCTCGTACGGTATAACGCAATGGTTTATAGGTCCAATCGCCTTTATTTGGAATGCCAATGCGACGGCTTGAAATTATTGCTTGAGGATATTTGCGATTTTTGGTATCGATTTCTAATCTACCTTCATTCAGTTTAGAACCATCTAAATATCGAGGTATATTGAAGGCTTTAGTCCATTTACCCGGACCATTTGTTAAATCTATACCACTTTTACCTCGATTTGCTGTCATTGCTTCTACACCTTCTTCAGGTTCAACTGCACGAATAAGTACGCCTTCTGGAATATTTTCCAGTTGTGTTACAAAATTGATAAGCAAATGTGTATGCATAACGTGAGCATAGATTGTACCACCTTCTTTATAAAGGGATTCTACTTTAGGAGTGCGTTTGCTATTAAAACCATGAGCTGCTTGATCAACTACACCTAAATATGCCTCTGTTTCGACTATATAGCCACTATAGGTTTGCTGTTTGTCATGGTATAGTACACGAACACCTAATAAATCTTTTGCAATCGTTATTGTATCTCGCTGTATAAAGTCCAAATGTTAGCCTCCTTGTTAATCATTATAATTAATGCAAAAATATTTGTAAGTTAAATGTTTTCGATAAATATATATAGATATAAAAATGTTTGGTATACTATCTAAAATAAACAATTTAAGATATCAAGATAATCAAATTATTGTACTTTAACATAATATATTAAATTGTAGCTGCAAGCAAAGTAGTTAAGCAGCTATATAACGTTCTTAATTTACTTATTTAGGAGTGGAATGATGACACAAAAAATCAGTTTTGGCAGGGCATTTAAATTGTTTTGGCGTAATTATGTTAATTTTACAGGACGATCGAGACGAAGCGAATATTGGTATATGATTATTTGGCACTTAATTTTCATGGTTCCAGCTATTGTAATTGGTGTAATTAGTATATTTTTAATAATTATGGGAATAGTAACAGAGGCCGAAGCCATGACAGCTGTAGGCATAGTATTATTACTATTAATGATAGGTTATGGCTTACTATACGGCATTGCAACATTTATACCTAATTTAGCACTACAAGTAAGACGTTTTCATGACACGGATAGAACGATGTTCATACCTATTTTAGCGTCAGCACTAGGAATAACATTTTATATATTTGTTAATACTATCAATTTAATGGATCCAAATTTTGAAAACGTATCAAGTTGGGTTCTATTAAGTTTCATGTACATAACGATCCAGATACTAGCTATTTATCAAATAGTAATATGTTGTTTCGATAGCGTTTCGAAAAATAACAAATACGGCGTGTATCCGAAAGATATGATTAAACATGAGGCTAGTGTTTATCATAAGGATGACTACTAACTGGATTAGACAAAAGCATTTATCAACAAAGAATTCACTGTGATAAATGCTTTTTATTGTAAAAGTATAAAAATCAACAAGCTCAACATAGATAATAAAAAATAGAAGGAGTAGTTGCGTAATGACATTGCAAATCAATGGTGTTACAAAAAAATATAAATCGGTCACGGCAGTTAATGATATATCTTTAAAGTTAGAAAAAGGGAAGATGTTAGGATTTTTAGGTAGAAATGGGGCAGGTAAAACTACGACTTTTAGGATGATCTTAGGTTTGACCCCCATTACTGAAGGTTCCATCACTTACAATAATCAAATTATAGATAAAAAATTGTACGATAAAATTGGCTACCTACCTGAAGAACGTGGATTACATCCTAAAATGAAGGTATATGATGAATTGTTTTATCTTGCTACGTTAAAAGGTATGAAATCTCAAAAAATCAAACAAGCTATTGATTATTGGTTAACACGTTTTGATATTGTCCAAAATAAAGATAAGAAGATTGAAGCTTTATCAAAAGGTAATCAACAAAAAATACAATTATTGGCGAGTATGATTCATGAACCTGATTTATTAATATTAGACGAACCTTTTAGTGGGTTAGACCCAGTCAATGTTGAATTATTGAAATCAGCAGTACAAGATATGAACGACAGCGGCACTACTATCATTTATAGTTCACATAGGATGGAGCACGTAGAAGAATTATGTGATGATGTATGCATTATGAACCAAGGTCAATTAGTAGTTGCAGGACCGATTGATGAAGTGAAAAAAAATCATGGCAATAAGCGTGTGATAATAGAAACGGACGCTGAAATGTCTGAGATAGATAGTATCCCAGGTGTTAAAGAAGTTACGAGAACAAAACGAGATATCAAAGTTGAAATTGACAATGAAGCAGTGGCAACAGAAATTTTTGATATTGTAACTTCTTATGGCTTTGTGAAACGGTTTGAAGTGGTGGAACCATCATTAAATGAAATTTTCATTGAAAAAGTAGGTGATTATAATGGATAGATTTTTAGCTACTTTCAAGTTGACTTATATAAATAAAGTTAAAACTAAGTCATTTTTAATTTTTACTGGATTAGTAGTATTGCTTATTTTAGTAGCTGCTAACGCAAATAAAATTATAGATTTTTTCGATGATGGACCAGATGAAATTGGTGTTGCTACAACGAACAGTGACATATATAAAGTAATAAAAGAGCAAGGAGACCATATAAATAATGATGCCAAATTTACTCGAGTCTCTTCAGCAGATTTAAAAAAACAAATCAGATCAGAAAAACTTAATATGGGTTATGTCATTACCGAAGAGAATAATAAATTGACCGCTAAAATTTTAAGTAAAGATTCTGTAGACCAAGAAGGTAAACAAAACTTAGAGACAGTATTGACGACAATCCAAACTCAAATGACTGCGGCCCAACTTAATTTATCACAAGCTGAGTTAAAGGAACTACAAAGTAAAAGTAAAGTTGAATCAGAAATGGTTTCAACAAATAAAGATGATACAAAATTAAGTGAAGCACAAAAATCATTTAATATTATTGTAGTTTATGCTGGGCTTATGCTTATGTTCTTTATTATTATTAATTATGCTAGTCAAATTGCCATGGAGATTGCTACAGAGAAAACATCGCGTGTAATAGAAATGATTATCACTAGTGTTTCGCCCATCACACACATTTTAGCTAAAATTACAGGTGTCATTGCGGTAGCGTTAACCCAAATTGCGATATTTGTTTTAGTAGGTATTCTAGCCTTTTTCGCTTTTGATATGAGTGAGATGTTACAAGGTTTTGAAGTTAAACCTAATGAGTTAACACTTCAAATAGTTATTGTAGGAATTATTAATTTGATTATTGGTATACTATCATATGTCATCTTGGCCGCTATACTAGGCTCTATCACATCTCGTATTGAAGATATTAATCAAGCGTTAATGCCTATGACCTTAATAAGTATGATAGCGTTCTATGTTTCCTTATATAGTGTAATGAACAATGATACGCTATTAACGAAAATAACAAGTTTTATTCCGTTATTTTCACCATTTGTAATGTTTGTGCGTGCTGCTTCACCAGAAGTACAACTTTGGGAAATCGTTGTTAGTATTGTGCTCGCAATTATAGTAACTATTATTTTATTATGGATTGCTATTAAAAGCTATAAGGATTCTGTCCTTAGCTTTGACAAAAGTGCTGCTACGGCAATGAAAAAAGTGTTTGGTAAACGATAATTCAATTTATTAATTTGTAAAAATTTACAAATAGTATAGATTTATTTTGAAATTAATTGTTACAATGTATTTAACTAACAGTAAAAGAATATGAAGCAAAAATTAAGCTTTTACTTAGCATCTCGGTTTAAAGTCATCATTGTGAAATCGTTCAATACAGACGACATGTTTTAGGAAAGGGCATGTAAGTGTGTGTTAAGCTTGCTATAATAAGTATCATGATTTTATTGTTAAACAATTTCTATCTAATTATCGACGTCAACAAGTTGTCTTTAGGCATTGATGCAGGTGTTAGTCTGAAAGGGAGTAATTGAAGATGTTTGCTACAGTTGAAAAACAAAGAAATGGGATAGTACTAATTAATATTGATAATGAAGAAACCAAGATAGTCTTTACTAATTACGGTGCTCGTATAGTATCTTGGAAGTATGACGATAACAGCATTGTGTTAGGAAATATTGTGGAAGCGGATGAATTCTACGAACCTAATCCATTTTTCTTTGGGGCTACAGTGGGACGATACGGTGGCCGCATTGCTAACGCTACATTTGAGTTAGATGGTAAAACATATCATTTAGAGCACAATGATGGTGCTCACAATATTCATGGGGGTACTAACGGTTTAGATTCACGCTTTTTTGATTATCAAATTGAAGAACAAGTTGGTCAGATTAAAATCATTTTTACAACCCAAATTAAAAGTACAGATGATTATTTCCCAGGTGATATTGAATTAAAAGTTATTCATACTTATGATATGGATCATAAATGGACGATAGAATACGAAGCAACAACTACCGAAAAAACACTATTCAATCCTATGAATCATGTGTATTTTAATTTAAATAGAGACAATAATATGATTGATAATCATTATATAAGTAGTAATAAATTAGCAATGTACCCATTAGGTGAAGACAATATAGTTAACAGTACCGATACTATAGATTTGTCTACTATATTTAATAGTAATAAGATTCAATTTAAAGAGCTTTTTACAAGTGAAAATCCTAAAATCAAACAACAAATGGACATGTTTAATGGTGTTGATCATCCTTTTGAAGTTGAAAATGGTGAAATGGCAGTAGAAAATAAACGTTTTGTATTACAAGTAAAGACAGATATGCCGAATATTGTTATTTTTACTTTTAATGATACTAGTAGTTGGGATAGTGACTTCAATATTTATAAAGCACATTCTGGTTTTACATTGGAAACACAATGTATCCCTAATGATATAAATCTTTATGGTGACAAAGCACCGTCTATTATTACACCAGATCAACCATATTACTCTAAGACGTCATATAAAATATTTGAAAAAGCAGACATTTAATAAGTAAATGAGTATTATAAGACACGATTAAAATAAAACACTTTAAAAGAAGCTTGAGCAAAATGTCGCTCGAGCCTCTTTTTTTTATGCAATAAATGATATGTACTTTACATCAGCTTTCATTTAGATAAGTTAGCAGAACGGTAGCATTAATTAATAGTAACAATCGCGCAGTAATTTTATAGTTGTTGAGCTTTGGTTAATAATCGTTGTAATTTGTCGATACGTGCGGTTGTTAAATAAGGGTTTTGAAGTGCATAAGTTAATTTAGAAATATTATTGCGATCATTATACATAAGGTGATTGAGCTCAAAAACAGAAAGCAACGTATCATCAGGAGCCTGCTGAATCAAATGTAAGTTATCATCAGGAGCGACATAGCCCTCTTTTAACACTCTAAAATAAAATCCAGTTCTTCCTGAACTAGACATACGTTTTACTAAATCTGGAATTTGATATTTCGTTTGAATTTTCCAACAAGGTTCTCTTATTTCAGAAACTTCAATGATTGCAGAACCGAGTTGGTATTGATTACCAAAGTAAGTTGTCTTTTCATCCATATGTTTAGCAGTTAAATTTTCTCCAAACATCGCGTAATCTGGTAATTCTGTGATATCATCTTGCCACATTTGATAATTTGATTTACTGAATAAGCATAATGCTTTGTCTGGACCACCATGTCCTTTATAAGCTTGTTCATCGTCGCAAAAACCAGTTGTCGTAAGCCAGCATGTATCTGTGAATACTGTTTTGTTTAAAGCAGATTGCATTTGCTTTTTACCGTATGTGAGGGTTTCGATTTTACCAGTTGAAATGGCATTTAATTCATAAATCATAGTGTAACCTCCTTGTATCGTTACGCTTTATTGTATAGGAAGAAACGGTAAAATCATAGATGAAAAAAATAAACGCTTAAATTGAGTGAGCATCTACTGGAAGTTTTCAGTTGGCTGTTTTTAGTTTATATCTATATCTTTTAAAAATTCTAATGTACAATGATATTAAAAGAATGGTTATAAAGGGGCAACAATATGAATAAAAAACAGTTGAAGATAAGTACATTTAGTGATGCTTTAAGCCAAATTACAGATGGTATGATATTGGGTATTGGTTCTGGTTCAACGATTGAACTCCTTGTACCTAAAATTGCTGAAAAAATTGAGCATGAACAACTGTCAATTACTGGCGTATGTACTTCTAACAAAACTGCATATATTGCAAAAAATTTAGGTATGCATATTATAGATGTAAATGATGTCGACTATATTGATCTCGCTATTGATGGTGCAGATGAAGTGGATCCACAGCTTAATTTGATTAAAGGTGGCGGTGGAGCACTATTTAGGGAAAAAGTAATAGATGCTATGGCAGAGCGATTTATTGTTTTAGCAGATGATTCTAAGTTAGTGGATTATCTTGGTGAAACATTCAAATTACCCGTAGAAGTTGATAAATTTAATTGGTTATTAGTGGCTAAGAAAATAGAGGCTTATGGCCAATTACAAGTGGAAAGACGACTGGCTAATGACATTCCATTTGTTACGGATAATGGTAATTATATATTAGATATAACGCTAAATCATACAATCGATCCATATGAGATGCATGAGTTTTTAATTCACTTAGTAGGTGTATTAGAGACTGGATATTTCTTAGATGTCACAGACCAAGTAATTATTGGCACACAAAATGGTGTAAATATTATTAATAAATAAAGAAAGCATGTGTTTTGAATAGTTGTATCAATAACTATTTCAAAACACATGCTTTTTGTATTGTAACTATGAAATTATCTTCGATTACGTCGTTTACTTTTCAAAAAGAATGATGAACGTTGATTTTGAGTTTCTGTGTTGTCGTTTGTAGGTTCATCATCTGTTGATGTTTGACTTTCATCTTCGTTAAGCGAAGGTTCTATTTCTTCTGATTGATGCAGTTGATGAGATGTTGTTTCAGTATCATTAGCGACATTTTTCGCAATGTTGTTATCTTGGCTAGCAGTAGCTACTGTTGATGAAGTATCGTCATTTTCTTGATGAGTAGAATTCATTTCATCTTGCTCATCATGAACGGTAGACGATGTATCGGCAGAAGCTGGTTCATAGTCATTTGTTGCTTGTTCAGTTTCTGCTGGCGTGTCATTCACATCTAAATGTGACTCGTCATCTAGGTGATCCATATAGTTATTTTCTTCAATTTCATCTAAGTTTCTTTTCGTGAAGAAGTATAATATAACTCGTATAATCATAGTAATTAGTAAGTATACAACACCAACTGCTACTGTTGATAAGGCAATCACTTTCATAGCAAAGACATTGCCTAGCTCTTCATTAAATAAAAATACTAAGCCAAATGACATAACAAAGTGGAACAGTGTAGCAATATAAATTGTTCTACCTTTCGTACCTCTAATTAATTCGCCAATAATCATTGAAAAAGCGAATGTATATAAGAAGTTATATGCAGCGAATGTCATACCGAAACTAAGGTTTAAGTTCCAGATTGAATATAGAATCCCTACAAGAATTGATGCGAAAAAAGTATAAATACGATTTTCTACAATGTTTTGTAAGTAAGAACGGAAGCCAAATTCAATTAACATTGCTGTGATTAATTGTCCGATAATTACAGTAGTTAGAGAAACGGAAAAGTCTTCTGCTTGTAATAAAATAAAACTATCAGCAAGAATATTAAAACTAACCATTGCAACTGCTAAAATAGTTAACGGTAAAATTAATGCTAAAAGGATACGTTCTATTGTTTTTAAACCAATGGTAAATTTTAAACCGCCTAATTGAAGACGTTTATGTTTGAAAATTAATAAACAGAATAGAGCACCGATAAATGGAGCAATAGCTGTTATGTCAAATACGAAAGATTTATAAGGTAAACTACCTTGGAAATCTTTGAGTATAATAGGTAGTACGTATGCAATGATAAAGAACAGGAATACAATCATTGCCCACTGAAAACCTGGTATACGTTTATTATTCATTTATGTAACCTCCATAATAGGTATGAAAAAAATCATTTAATGGTAATTATACAGATTTAGCTGTTAGAAATAAATCATTAATCAAAAATATCATTGAAATGTAATAGTTCTGATGATTTATTCATATAAGTGAAACAATTTGTATTGTAATCAATGCATTAAACGCACATTGTAACGGGTAAAAGAAATTTAGGAATTGAATTCAAAAAAATGTAAGCGTATACTTTAATTGTTCATTTAGTTTTTAAAGGGGGAGAACTATGTATAAGTTACCTGATACTGAGCTTTGGACTGGCAGAACAGATAGTGCAACAAATCAAGAACACTTTAGGCATTTCCAAACAATAAAGTTTGGTGATTTAACACAACAATTAAATATTAATGAAAAACAAGGTGTTGGATTATTAGGTTACGCTGTTGATAAAGGTGTAGAGCTTAACAAAGGTAGAATGGGTGCTAAAGAAGGACCAGATGCTATAAGGAAAGCTTTTGCCAATTTACCTGATCTTAGTCAATGTTCCATTTGTGATTACGGTAATGTTGAGCATCATGAGAGTCAACTAATAAAAACACAACAAGAGTATGGCCATTTAGTTGCAGAATCTATTAGTCGCCATAAGCAAACGTTTCTCTTAGGTGGCGGTCATGATATAGCATATGCGCAATATTTAGGCGTGAGAGAAGCGTATCCAGATGCTTCAATCGGTGTTATTAACATTGATGCGCATTTTGATACAAGGGAAGAGCAGAGTTCTACTTCGGGTACAAGTTTTCGACAAATATTAGAAGAAGATGATAATACTGCATATTTGGTACTTGGTATTCAACAAGGGGGCAATACAGCAGCACTATTTAATTATGCGGATGCTAAAGGTATACAATATGTATATGCCGACGAGTTATTACACCAATTATCACCACCAATTAAAGATAAAATAGAACGTTTTATACATCATCATGATGTCATTATGTTCACAATATGTATGGACGTCATTGATAGTGCCTTTGCACCAGGAGTCAGTGCTACAGCAGTGCTAGGACTTTATCCGAACCTAGTATTAGAAATGGCCAAAAGAATTATACCTAGCGAAAAGGTTTCAACGATTAGTATCGCCGAAACCAATCCTCAATATGATGTTGATAATAGGACAGCAAAATTAACAGCTAACTTTTTCCATCACTTTATTTTATGACGTTCCAATAATCTTTACAGTGATCTACCAACGAAAGCACACGTTCAGAGTGCTTTCGTTTTTTGTAATAATTAATAAAAATTGTGCGCCCAAGTTTTGGTTTAATCTCAATTGCATCTAAATTGTTAGCATTGAATGACTGATAATAAAATCTTGGAATAACAGCGTAACCTAAACCACGATGTACAAAATTTGTAGCAGCTTCAAAACGGTCAGCCTCAATAACGATGTTAGGATGAATATTCATACGCATGAAATAATCATCTAAATGTTTGCGTACTTGTAAACCTTTAGAAGGTAATATTAGTGGTAATGATTTGATAATAATTGTACGTTGTTGTTTAAAAGCATTTTGTGGTGTAAGTAAGACATACGATTCTTCATATAATGGAATAGACTGTATGTCTTCATGAGTGATTTGTTCATTGGTTAAAGCTAAATGTGTTTCAAAATTTAACAAGTGCTCTAATATAATCGCTTGATCATGTACTTCCGAGATTTGATAAGTTTGGTTTGGAAAAGTTGAACGGTGTGTCGTTATGATTTGAGATACCCATTGATTTGTAGATTCCAGAATGGAAAATTTAATTTTAGGGACTTCACTAATATTTAAATCATGCATTTTCTCCATTGTTTGATGGTAGTTTTGTACTAGGTCAACAGCATAGTTATAAAATTGGATACCTTTTTCTGTAATTTTGATATCTTTTGTCGTACGCGTAAATAAATCGTAGCCTAAATCTGCTTCCATTTTTTTGATCGTAGCTGTTAAAGAAGGCTGGCTTATATGTAAAAATTGAGCAGCTTGTGTAAAGTTATTGTATTTTACTATAGCTAGAAAATACTCTAGTTGAATTATTTTCATATACATAACACTCCTAACGTTTATTTATAGTTTTAAGTTATGAATCATTAGTTTATTAATATTGGTTATCTATAAATAATCATAATATACTTAAGTCATAAGGTACATAAATTTTATCTGTTGTAAACACAAAGCATATTAATAAGGGGTTTGCTTTCTGTAGTCGCTGGACATGACTATACATGACAACTGTAATTAAACAGAGGAATGGAGTGGAATAAATATGAGAAAAATCCAAGCTAAAAAAGGGTTAGATATTGAATGTAAAGGTTGGGAACAAGAAGCGGTATTGCGTATGCTGTATAACAATTTAGACCCAGAAGTAGCAGAGCGACCTGAAGATTTAGTTGTCTATGGCGGTATTGGCAAAGCAGCTAGAAATTGGGAAGCATTTGAAGCAATTGAAGAAACATTACGTAATTTAGAAGCGGATGAAACTATGTTAGTCCAATCTGGTAAACCTGTTGCTGTATTCAAGACACATGAAGAAGCACCAAGAGTATTACTGTCAAATTCAGTATTAGTTCCTGAATGGGCGAACTGGGAGCATTTTAATGAATTGGATAAAAAAGGATTAATGATGTATGGACAAATGACAGCTGGTAGTTGGATATATATTGGCTCTCAAGGAATTGTACAAGGAACTTATGAAACGTTTGGTGAGTTAGCGAACCAACATTACAATGGTAAATTAAATGGAACGGTAACACTCACTGCAGGACTAGGTGGCATGGGTGGTGCTCAACCATTAGCAGTAACTATGAATGGTGGTGTCGTAATCGGTGTCGATGTCGATGAATCTAGAATCGATAAGCGAATTGAAACGAAATATTGTGATGTTAAAACGGACAGTTTAGACGAAGCGCTAAAATTAGCTGATGAAGCAAGAACGGCTGGCCAACCATTATCTATTGGTTTAATAGGCAATGCTGTTGATGTTCATAAAGCAATTTTAGATAAAGGTTTTAAAATTGATATTATCACGGACCAAACAAGTGCGCATGACCCATTAAATGGTTATATACCACAAGGGTATTCAATAGAAGAGGCAAAAGCACTTAGACAGAAAGATCCTAAAGAATATGTTAAAAAATCTGAACAATCTATGGCACAGCATGTAGAGTTAATGCTAGCATTTCAACAAAATGGTGCTATTGCATTTGATTATGGTAATAATATAAGACAAGTTGCATTTAATAATGGTGTAAGTAATGCATTTGATTTCCCAGGATTTGTTCCTGCTTATATAAGACCGTTATTTTGTGAAGGTAAAGGGCCATTTAGATTTGCAGCATTAAGTGGAGATCCAAAAGATATTGAACGTGCAGATGAGGAAATGAGAAAATTATTCCCAGATAACGAAAAATTAAATCGTTGGCTAGACTTAGCAACGGAAAAAATTGCGTTCCAAGGGTTACCATCTCGAATTGCATGGTTAGGTTATGGTGAACGTGCAAAAATGGGAGTTGCATTAAATAAATTAGTACGTGATGGCGAGATTTCGGCACCTGTTGTCATTGGTCGTGATCATTTAGACTCTGGTTCAGTAGCTAGTCCTAACAGAGAAACTGAAGGTATGCAAGATGGATCAGATGCAGTTGGTGATTGGGCTATTTTAAATGCACTTGTGAATACTGCTGCAGGCGGTTCTTGGATTTCATTCCACCATGGTGGTGGCGTAGGAATGGGCTATTCTCTACATGCTGGTATGGTCGTAGTCGCAGATGGTTCAGAACGTGCAGAAAAACGTTTAGAACGTGTATTAACAACTGATCCAGGCATGGGTGTTGTGAGACATGCAGATGCTGGATACGACAAGTCTGTAGAAGTGGCAAAAGAGAAAGGTATTCATATTCCAATGATTACAAAAGAGGTGACACATAATGAATGATTTAGTTATTCAAAATATTAAACAGTTAATTTTACCAAAAAAAACAGACAAACCATTAAAAGGGCAAGAGTTAAATGACTTAGAACTCATTGAAAATGGGACAGTTGTAGTTAATGATGGCAAAATTGTTTATTCTGGTCCTTATACTACTGAATATGAAGCGACAGAGACAATTGATGCTAGTGATAAAGTGGTATCACCTGCGCTTGTTGAAGCACATACGCATTTAGTACATGGAGGTTCTCGTGAGCATGAGATGTCTTTAAAAAGACAAGGTGTATCTTACTTAGAAATTTTAGAACAGGGTGGCGGTATTTTAAATACAGTAGATGCCACTAGACAAGCGAGTGAAGCGGAATTATTCTCTAAAGCTGAAAAAAACTTATTAACTATGGTTCAACATGGTGTGCTTACAATTGAAAGTAAAAGTGGATATGGCTTAGATAAAGAAAATGAATTAAAACAATTAAAAGTATCCAATCAATTAGCTGAGAAATATAATTTAACTATGAGACATACATTTTTAGGGCCACATGCAGTGCCTAAAGACGCAACGTCTAATCAAGCATTTTTACAAGAAATGATTGACTTATTACCAGAAGTTAAACCATATGCTGACTTTGCCGATATATTTTGTGAGACAGGCGTCTTTACTATTGATGAGTCTAAAGCATATATGGAAGCAGCTAAGCAACAAGGTTTTAAAGTGAAAATTCATGCAGATGAAATTGATCCATTAGGTGGTTTGGAATTAGCTATTGATGAACAAGCGATTTCTGCAGATCATCTTGTAGCATCTAGCGAAGAAGGCAAAGCAAAATTACGTGATAGTGATACTGTAGCTGTGCTATTACCTGGAACAACGTTTTATTTAGGTAAGGAACAATATGCAGATGCACGTGGCATGATTGACAAGAATGGTGCGATTGCTATTGCTACTGATTTTAACCCAGGAAGTTGTGTTACTAACAATTTACAACTTGTCATGGCTATTGCTTCCTTAAAATTAAAGCTTTCTGCAAATGAAATATGGAATGCAGTAACTGTAAATGCGGCTAAAGCCATTGACGTTGATGCCGGAACTATTGATAAAGGTGACAAAGCGAATATTGTCATTTGGGACGCACCTAATCATGAATATGTTCTTTACCATTATGGTATTAATCATGCTTCTAAAGTTATAAAAGACGGCAAAGTTATTGTAGATAATCAATATCAGTTACAAAATTAATATAAAGAGCTATGGGACAAGCATAATCATAGCATGTTATTGAAGCAACGATAAACATGTAAATGATTTATGCCTGTCCTATTTTTAATGTTAAATTTTAAATTCCGCTAACTATGATAATATAAAGAACATAAATTAATTTACATAGTCTCTGTTTAAAACTACGAATGGGAGTAATTTAACGTTTTAACATGTGCTTGTTGGAAAAAATAGCTTAGCTTTTTAACGAGCAAGTTTAAACTATTCGTTATTACTTCTTGCTATAATAGGCTATAGTAAATAAAAGCGATTGATTTAGTCGGTTATTTAATAAAAGTAGTTATGTGTATAAATGGAAAGCTGTTTTAAGGCAGAATAAGAACTATATGTTTCTATAAAATATACACATCGACAATATCAAAGGAGTGAGAAGGGATGACAAGTTTTGATGATTATGTAAAATGGAGACGTCTTTTTCATCAATATCCTGAAGTATCAGATTATGAATATGAAACAACTAAAAAAATTAGAACTATTTTGGAATCATATGATATTAAAATATTAGATTTGCCGTTGGATACAGGTTTAGTTGCTGAAGTCGGACAAGGTGAGCAGTTTATAGCGGTACGTACTGATATAGATGCTTTACCTATAATTGAACAAGTTGAACATGATTTTAAATCGACTGCAGAAGGCGTAATGCATGCTTGTGGTCATGATATTCATATGGCAAGTATTTTAGCCGTAGCAATAAAGCTTAAAGCTATGGAAACGCAATTAAATGGTCGTGTACGCATTATTTTTCAACCTGCAGAAGAAATAGCACATGGCGCATATAGTATTACTAATACTGGAGAATTGGAAGGTGTGAAAGCAGTATTAGGTTATCACAATTATCCTTCATTAGCTGTCGGTGAATTTGCTATCAAACAAGGAACGGTGACCTCAGCAGTAGACCGTTTTGAAATAACAATCCATGGTAAAGGTGCACATGCTGCTAAACCTGAACAAGGTAATGATCCAACAATCGTCTTAGGCCAACTCATTACTAGTATTCAATCAATAGTAAGTCGGAATTTATCTGCCTTTGATCAAGGTGTCGTGACTATCGGTGAAGTGTCTTCAGGTAATACATGGAATGTAATTGCTGACAATGCTTATGTACAAGGTACAGTACGTACGTTTGACGCGGAAGTACAACATTTAATAGAACAACGTTTACAACAAATATGTGATGGCCTTGCGCAAACTTTTGATGTGGAAATTGAGCTAACTTATCATAAACTACCGGGAGCAGTGGTAAATGATGAACAACTAACACAGGATGCTATCGATGTGGCTCGTAACGTTGGTTATAACGTCACAATAATGGATAAACCGTTAACTATAGGAGAAGATTTTTCAGGTTTTTCAAACCAGTACCCAAGTGTATTTGCATTTATTGGGTCAGATAGTATGTATGATTTACATCACCCAAAATATGATCCGAACGAAGAAATATTACGATTAGTACCTGATTATTTTGTAGCATTTGTCCAAAAATTATTAAACGAATGAATGGTATAATATGTAATTGCTACCAGCGTTTTGGGGTAAACAAAAGTATAAAAATTTAATAGGCGAGTGTGTTTATGTCTAATATAAATCTAAGAATTAAATTTTCTAATGCTGATTTACTACAACAAGAATAATTAGTACGGGAATACCCCTTGATTTATGGCGGTAAAATGTCTTATCAAGGTTATGAAATTCTATTGGTATACAAATAGATTAAACATAAGAGTAACTTGTATTAGCATTGAATTTTGTTAGTATTTGGAATCGCTTATTATTGAATTAGGAGTATGAACAAATGAAAAGAATTGACCCACAAGGATTAACTAAAAAACAGAATTATAAATTATTAAGTGGTAGTGTCATTCCGAGACCCATTGCTTTTGTCACGACTCAAAGCGAAACCGGCGTAATGAATGCAGCACCATTTAGTTTTTTTAACGTGGTGAATAGTGCGCCCCCAATGATAATGATTTCAACAACGCGAGCAAATGGGAAAAGAAAAGATACCTCAGTAAATATAGAGCAAACCGGACAATTTGTTGTTCATATTACAGATAATAATATTGTAGAAGAAGTAAATAAGACGGCAGCTCCTATTGCTATAGAATTAAATGAATTAGAAAGAACATCATTAAATCTTGTGGATTCTGAAGCAGTAGATGTACCAGGGATTGCACAAGCTAAAGTACGTATGGAGTGTAAGCTGGATAGAATCATCCCACTAGGTGATAAGCTTGAAGGTTCTGATCTTATTATTGGTGAAGTAGTCATGTTTCATATAGCTGATGATGTATATTTTGAAGACAGTAAAATAAACCCTGACACTTTACAAGCTGTTAGTAGATTAGCTGGTAATGATTATGCTCACATAGGTGAAACATTTACGATAATTAGACCAAACAATTAATTTTATAGTTACTCAGTTAATAGTTTAGCTACAAACTGTTGACGTACTATCTAAAATGTTGTAACGTAATAACGAATTTAAATAGCTTATCAAGAGAAGTGGAGGGACTGGCCCTAGGAAGCTTCGGCAACATGGTAATGCGTGTGCCAATTCCAGTAGCAGCAAACATACTGCTAGAAGATAAGATGACAAGGTCTAATGCCGCTCTTTTCTTCAATAAGGAAAGAGCTTTTTTAATATGAAGAAAGTAGGTTAGTTATGAGTAAATTACAACAAGGTAGTTTTTGGGCACTATCGCCATTAATAGTATTTGTACTATTATTTTTAGGCGTTGGTATTATTACAGGTGATTTTACTACGATGCCATTAAATGTAGCAATTGTCATTGCTTCAATTTTTGGTTTGGTACAAAATAGGAAAAAGCCATTTGGTGAAAAAATAGATATTTTTACAAAAGGTGCAGGTCATCCTAATATTATTTTAATGGTGTTGATCTTTATTTTAGCGGGTGCCTTTTCACAAACAACGGAAGATATGGGAGGCGTACAATCTACTGTTAATCTCGGATTAACATTGATACCTGAGAATTTATTAATTGTAGGGTTGTTTGTAATTTCGATGTTTGTATCGATTTCAATGGGGACATCAGTTGGTACTGTTGCAGCCATTGCCCCAGTAGGTTTTGGACTTAGTCAAGCGACAGACATATCTTCAGCAATTACTATGGCTACAGTAGTAGGCGGTGCCATGTTTGGTGATAATTTATCTATGATTTCAGATACTACTATTGCAGCAGTACGTACTCAAAAAACAAAAATGAGCGACAAATTTAAAGTCAATTTTAAAATTGTTCTGCCGGGTGCACTCTTAACTATTATCGCGCTATGGTTTTTGACACAAGGTACACAAGTTGCTGACACAAAAAATTATGATTTTAACTTTATTAAAGTATTGCCTTATCTTATGGTCTTAATTTTAGCGATAGTAGGGGTTAATGTTGTAATTGTGTTAATAGGTGGTACGTTATTATCAGCAATTATAGGTCTGATTGATGGTTCATTTAAGTGGACGAGTTTATTACAATCTATTTCTAAAGGTATTATAGGTATGGAAGATATTGCCATCATTGCATTAATGATTGGTGGACTTGTAGCACTTATCCAACATAATGGCGGCATTGCATGGTTATTGAATTTTGTTCGGAATAGAGTGAAATCAAAGCGTGGGGCAGAGTTAGGTATAGCTGGTTTAGTAAGTACAGCTGATATTTCTACAGCTAATAATACAATTTCAATATTGATGGCAGGCCCATTAGCAAAAGATATTGCTGACGAGTATGATGTGGATCCAAGAAAATCCGCAAGTATTTTAGATATTTTCGCTAGTTGTTTCCAAGGAATCCTACCATATAGTCCACAACTTATTGCTGCTGCAGGTGTAGCAAAAGTATCTCCATTAGAATTGGTGCCATATAGCTTTTATCCAATGCTATTAGGTCTTTGTGGCTTAGTTGCTATTTTCTTAAAACTACCAAAATTAAAACCAAAAACACAAAAGTAGCGATTACTTTGACGTTCTAGTGTTTTGACGATAAAATATATTAGTTAATAACTATAACTACTAATTTTATTTGAAACGTTACAGTTTTGAATTGATGAGTATTACGGTAAGATAAAGGTAAGATTAAAGGTAGGTGACTATTTTGGCCAAGTACAACATTGAGAATGATAATGTGCAAGTACAATTGGAACGATTGTTTAAAGTTGAACCAGAATTGGTATATCAAGCTTGGACTGAGCAACAATTTTTGAAACGTTGGTTTATGACTTCTGAACGGACGAATCAAAGTATAACAATTGATGCGCGTGAAGAAGGTAAATATGAAATTGTTGATGTACGCAAAGGGAAAGCAAATAGAGTCCAAGGGACATTCGTTACCCTTGAACCGCATGACTATATTGAAATGACAATCGGCATGCCAGAACTGAGTGATGGTGAAGATACTATTCAAGTTGAAATATTTGAGCGTGAAGCTGGTATTACACAAATGCTATTTACGTATAGTGCGATAGTTCCTAAAGAGCGACGATTGACGCAATTAGAATATAAGCAAAAGAAAAAAGAATATCATGATTCAACAGCTCATGGTTTCGAAATGTTATTCGATAGGCTACAGGAAACAATTGAAGACTATCGTGAAAATTATAAAAATATTTAAAGAATAAATTAAAATTATAGTGCGCGGAATATAAATACAACAATTTAGTATATATAAATAGGTGACTATATGCTGAACACATTTATATACTAAGTATTAGCAATCTAGTCACCTTGATAATAGACGAAGCAATATGGCAGACAGTAATGTTTGATATCGCTTCGTCTTTTTTATGTGAAATTTTGTTGCACCATACGTTCGTGGTATTTGCGTAGTACAGTTTCAAAAAATATATGATAGCTAATAAAGCTTGAATAATCGGTACCATCTGTTAAATAGAAAGTATTACTAGAAACATAAATATTATAATTGGCTTTTTGTGCTAAATTGTTATCTTTTAACGTTGTGATAGAAAAGAAATATTTTTGTCTCACTTGCAAATAATTGGTGATCTCGGTTAATTGCTGTGATTCACCTGATAAAGAAATAATGAAGAAAATATCTTTATTTGTCGATTTATTTAATATCATTTTAAATTCATGAATATCATGTAAGACTATTACATTTTTATGGATAGTTAATAGTATACGTCGAGCTTCCTGTGCTACGTTCATTTGAGCTAAACCTGTACCATATAAATAAATCGTGTCTGCGTGGTAGATTTTATCTGTAATTAAGTGATAATCCACACGTTCCAAGTATGAGAATGTATTGGATATTTCTTGTTTGAATTGGTCTATGGAATCGGATGGTAACTGTGAGGGATGTTCTGTTTCAAACTTTAAGTATGACTTGAAATCACTATAACCATCGAATCCTAATTTTTTAGTAAACCGGTGTATTGAAGCATTGGAAGCATGCGTACGTGCAGCAAGCTCTTGGATTTTCATAGTTTTACATTCTCGTATATGTGTATTTACATAATGTGCAATTTGTATATCGTTATCGTTTAACTTTTCGAAATTGTTATTTAAGCGTTCGTCTAGTAACAACGCATTCACCTCTTCATAATTGAAAATATTTCCTTCATTTGAAAATATAATCTGATTATACAAAAGATTTCAATTTTAAGTCAAACCCTTGTTTATATGTAAGCGTTTACCTTAAGATGTTGTTAAGACATACAACTTGTATACGGTCAAAGTTGTAAATAACAGTATTTGATTAATGAGATTTAATTTTATGAATAGGGGTGGCAGTAATGAATGCTATAAAACGTTTTGGTAGTGCCATGATTGTACCGGTACTTATGTTTGCTTTCTTTGGTATTGTACTAGGATTTGCTACATTATTTAAAAATCCAGCAATTATGGGAAGTATAGCAGAGGATGGAACAACTTGGTTTAAAATATGGTCAGTGATTGAATCGGGTGGCTGGACAATTTTCAATCATATGGAAATTGTGTTTGTAGTAGGTTTACCTATTTCACTAGCTAAGCGAGCACCGGGACATGCTGCGTTAGCTGCATTAATGGGATATTTAATGTTTAATACTTTTATTAATGCGATTTTAACGCAATGGCCACATACATTTGGTGCCAATTTAGAAAAAGGCGTAGAAAACGTTACAGGATTAAAAGCTATTGCCGGTATTGAAACATTAGATACAAATATTTTAGGTGGTATTATTATTTCCAGTATAGTGACTTGGATACATAATAGATACTACAATAAAAAATTACCTGAAATGCTAGGTGTCTTCCAAGGATTAACGTTTGTAGTAAGTATTTCATTTTTTGTTATGCTTCCTATGGCGTTGCTTACTTGTATTGTATGGCCTACGATTCAAGCTGGTATAACATCATTACAAGGATTTATTGTAGGCTCTGGTTTTATTGGCGTCTGGTTATTCCATTTCCTAGAACGGGTGTTGATTCCAACAGGACTACATCATTTTATTTACGCTCCAATAGAAGTAGGACCAGTAGTAGTAAATCATGGTTTAAAAGCAGAATGGTTTAAACACGTTAATGAATTTGCCAATAGTACTAAACCATTAAAAGAACAGTTTCCATACGGCTTTATGTTACAAGGTAACGGTAAAGTATTCGGATCAATTGGTATAGCGTTGGCAATGTATTCAACTACACCTGCTGAAAACAAGAAGAAAATTGCAGCTTTACTTCTTCCAGCAACATTAACAGCTGTGGTAGTAGGTATTACTGAGCCATTAGAATTCACATTCTTATTTATTGCTCCATATTTATTTGTATTACATGCAATCCTATCAGCATCAATGGATACAATTATGTATGGCTTTGGTTTAGTAGGAAACTTTGGTGGCGGACTTATTGATTTCTTTGCTACAAATTGGATCCCACTAGCACAAAACCATTGGTTAACTTATGTTATCCAAATAATTATTGGTTTAATCTTTACAGGTATATATTTTGTAGTATTTAGATTTTTAATATTGAAATTTAATATACCATTACCAGGTCGTGATAAAGAGAAATCAGAAGTGAAGTTATATAGTAAGCAAGATTACAAAGAAAAACAAGGTGCTAATGATTCTGTTTATGCAGCTACAGGCGATGAATATACTGATAAAGCGAATTACTATTTACAAGGATTGGGTGGCGCAGAGAACATTAAAGATGTCACAAATTGTGCGACGAGATTACGCTTAACAGTGAAAGACCAAGAAAAAGTAGAAGATAATGATTACTTTATTCATAATCAGATGGCACATGGATTAGTAAAAAGTGGTAAAAACGTTCAAGTTATTGTTGGAATGTCAGTACCACAAGTAAGAGAAGCATTTGAAAATATGGTATTTACTGAAGATGAAGCATAATAAAAGTAGAGTGAGACAGAGATCTAATGGTAATAAAAAGTTTTCGTGGCCTCCTCTCCGTCTATAATGACTAAAGTAAAAAGATTAAGTTAAGCATATTTTCAGTTCGGTCATCTATGGGCATTATGAAAAGAGACTGGGACGAATTAATGAACTGCACCCAGTCAAGTAGACAAGTAAATAATTAAAAAATTGGTTAGTCT
>ERZ1023266.53-NODE-53-length-30928-cov-8.400415_pt1 | contig 30928 bp, 34 predicted proteins | sample MGYA00380462_ERZ1023266 | MGnify/ENA primary metagenome ERZ1023266 (study PRJEB33173, sample SAMEA4830414) | metagenome | study: EMG produced TPA metagenomics assembly of the PRJEB25223 data set...
ATTTCATCTTGTGCTTCTTGCAAAGCAAAACTTGGTGCTCTATCTATTAAATTTTTGTCTAATATTCTTGGTCTAAATTGTTCATTCACATCATTACCAGGAATAACTTTAGTTACTATCCATGCTAAAACAAAGACAAACGGTAATTGAATTAACGTATTTGTCACATTAAATGTACCATGTGCAAAAGCAATCACCATTTCAGGGTTCAATGAGAAAACACGTTGGAATACTTCCATAATATTTTGATATAACGGTAGTATTATTAAGAAAACCATGGCACCTATAACGTTAAACAGTACATGTACTAGTGCAACACGTTTAGCAGCTAATGTACCTGCTAAACCTGCTAATACTGCAGTAATTGTCGTTCCTATATTGTCACCTAATAATACCGGTAATGCGCCATGTAAAGAAATTAAATCATTTGCATAAAATCCTTGTAAAATACCTATTGTTGCACTTGAACTTTGTATAATCACAGTTAAGAAAGTTCCTGCTAAAACACCTAATATAGGGTTAGATGAAAGATTTAACATAATTTCGTTAAAGCCGTCTAACTCAGCAAGTGGTTTTACCGCACCACTCATCAATTCCAATCCATAAAATAGTGCACCAAAGCCAAATAAGATCATACCTATATTTTTTGCTTTACGTTTGTGTATAAAGAAAATTAAAAATGCACCTAATGCAAGTATTGGTAATGCATATTCACCGATATCTATCCCGATGATAAAAGCAGTTACCGTAGTACCTATATTAGCCCCCATAACTACACCAATTGCTTGTCTCATTGTCATAAATCCAGCTGTAACTAAACCGATTGTAATTACAGTTGTACCAGAACTACTTTGAATCAAAATAGTCACAACCATACCTGCTATAACACCCATAATTGGGTTACTTGTAAATTTATTTAAAATATTGCGTAGTCGATCTCCAGCGCTAGCTTGTAAACCGTCACCCATTTGCTTAATTCCATATAGAAAAATACCTAAACCACCGATGAAAGTGAAGATAATCTCCATTGCAGATATATCCATTTTTGCACCTCTTCATATAATTTGTAAATCACGTTAATTATATCTAATGTTTTTTAAGCCAATGTAAATTTTAAGTTAATTTTTTAGAAGTAATAACAAAATATTAACGTAATATGATTACAAATTATCATAATAGTCTCATAATTTAAAATAAATATCAGCTGCATATATGCTATTGTTGAGCACTTTCATTGCCTATAACATTGATAGCGACCGCATTTAGCACAATATATCGTATAAAATCTTGTCACTTTATTAGTTATTCGCTAATATAAATAAGTATTAAAAATTGAAAGGAAGTATCTAGGTCATGATAAATGCATACAAACACGACAGTTCACAAGCAATTACTCGCTCAGCTTTAGACACTTCTACATCATGGATTAACGTGATTGACCCAGAACGCGAAGAAATTGAATTATTAATGTCACAATTTCATATTCCTGAGGATTTTATACGCGACCCTTTAGATTCAGAAGAAAGTGCTCGTATTGAATATGATGAAGATAGTGGCTATTCACTGATCATTATTGATTTACCTATAGTTAACAATAAAAATTTAAAAGTACTATCATTTATAACCATACCTTTAGGCATCATTATTGGTAATAAAAAAATATTAACTGTGTGTAGTGAAGAAATAGAATTTCTCGATAATTTTTCACGCCAACCTATTAATTTAAACTTCCATAGTCGTTTTGCTTTAAATATCTTGCTAACAATTGCCAATCATTATAATAGAAATTTACGTTTGTTAAACAAAACACGTTTAAGAATTGAGCGTGAACTAAAAAACAATGTGACAAATAAACAACTTTATAATCTAATGGAAGTAGAAAAAAGTTTAGTGTACTTTTTAGCTGCTTTAAAAGGTAATGATAATATTATTAAAAAGTTATTTCGTTTACCTGCAATTAAGCGATTTGAAGCTGACGAAGAATTATTAGAAGATTTAATTATAGAAAATAAACAAGCAGTAGAAACCACAGAATTGTACACTAATATTTTAGAAAGTATTACAACTTCATATGCATCTCTATTATCTAATGAAATGAATAATACAATGAAAACTTTAACATTATTCACTGTATTTTTAACTTTGCCTACGTTAGTCTTTAGCTTTTTTGGCATGAATGTACCCTTACCGATTGATGACCATAGTTATATCTCTTGGATCATCGTCATTGGACTTTCACTCATTTTAGTATCTATTGTAGGGGCATTTCTATGGAGAAAACAAAAACTCTGATGCTGTAAGACCTTGTTTTTAGGTTATTTATAATACTCAACCTTTTAGACTGTCGACAAAATTTTCAATTTTGTTGGCAGTTTTTTTATACACGCTTTCGGCGAGTGCTATTCTCGCAGGAGTCGGCATAAAACACCTTATTTTGGATCTTTAGTAAAAACTATACACGTCGTTTTCATAATGTAATAAATAACCCCTTCGCATTAGTGTGCGAAGGGGTTATTTATGTTCTGACTGAAGGCTTTTTAACACTCATTAATTTTGTTGGCGGTATGTTTTGCGGAATGACAATAAAACAGTAATGATAAAGGTCACGCTAAATGCAATAAGCATACCAATAAAGTAATGTAACCATCCAGCATTGAGACCATTGATTGAAATAAAACCTGGTAAGCCAGCTGTACCTAATGCTACAGCTTTAACTTTAAAGAATGAAACATACGCCGCTGCTACGCCTGAACCTACAATCGCACCGATAAAAGGATACTTCAATTTTAAGTTTACTCCAAACAGTGCTGGTTCTGTAATACCTAACAATGCTGAAATGCCAGACGCAGATGCTACACCTTTTAACTTCTTATTTTGTTTAATCACGCAGAACGCTGCTAAGGCAGCTGCACCTTGTGCGATATTTGACATCGTTGCTATAGGAAAAATAAAAGAACCACCTGTTGATGCGCTGTCAGCTATTAATTGGGTCTCTATCGCTATAAAACTATGATGCATTCCAGTAATGACGATTGGTGCGTACAATAGACCAAATATCAAACCACCTATTGCACCTCCAAATTCGTATAACCACGTTAAGCCATCAGATAGCCAATAGCCTAAAGTACGTGTAATTGGGCCTACGAATAAAAACGTTAGAAACGCAGTCACAAATATCGAAACTAGAGGCGTTACTAAATTATCTAATGCTGTGGGCATAAATTTACGAAGACTAAGCTCTAATTTAGCTAAAATATATGACGCAACTAAAATAGGTAATACCTGTCCTTGATATCCTACTTGATTGATATCCAACCCAAATAGTTGCCATTGTGGTATTTCTTTATTTTGCTCTAATGCTTTAGGATAATCATATGCGCTCATTAATTCTGGATGCACTAGTATCATACCTAATGCTGCACCAAGAAAGGCATTGCCACCAAATCGCTTGGCCGCGCTAAAACCAATTAAAATTGGCAATAGTGTAAATGGCGCATTAGCAAAAATATTAATCATTTCTGCCAACCCAGCAAATTGCTGATGCATTTCTATAATAGATTGATTCTCATAAAATAAACCGGGTGCCGTCAATATATTATTAATACCCATCAATAAGCCGCCCGCTACAATAGCTGGAATAATGGGTACGAAAATATCTGATAACATTTTCACAAATTGTTGTAGTGGATTCATTCGTTTCGTCCCTTGAGATTTTACCTCTGAAGTCGTCGAAGCTTCTTTACCGGTAAGTTTTTCAAGTTCACTAAACACTTTGTTAACAATCCCTGAACCTAATATGATTTGATATTGTCCACCAGTCATAAAAGTTCCTTTGACATGTTCTATCTCAGCTAATTGATTCTCATCAATCTGCTCTGTATCTTTTAATACCAATCTAAGTCTAGTAGCACAATGTGCCATCGTATCGATATTATCATTTCCACCTATAGCGGTTAAAATTTCTTCTGCAATCTTTTTATTGTTCATATTAATAAACCTCCACAGTAAAATAGAACCGGTTCCAAAACACATAAACAATTGTAACCGGTTCCAACTAAAATCGCAAACTTTTTTTTAATTATTTCCTACTCCAACCTACTTTTAGTAATTTTTTGTAAATTACGTCCATTTTGTTACAGATTCAACATTTTCTATATTTATAGTTCATATTTAATTGCTTTCTACCTATATTTTAGTTATAAAAGAATTAGATGATTAAAAGGAGCAATGATTACAATGAATAAAAAAGTATTCAGTATTGGCTTAATTGCCGTAATGCTAATTGTCAGTGTTGTACTCATAATTATTATGATGACTTCAGGTGAAAAAGAAACTTATTTTGGCTATATGAAAAATAGTAACACTGCTGACAAAGTAATTAACGAAAAAGATCATAAAATCGAAGAAAATGTTAAGCTACCTGCAAAAGATGGATTTTCTCCAAAAGAAGGAGATTTTGTAAGATTAGTAAAATCCTCTAAATCAGATGAATATACTAAAATGCAAGTAGTTAGCCATGATGATGTACCTCACGGATTAATGATGAAAATACATGACATGGACGAAATGAAACATTAATCGAATGCTTCACTACTGTTCAAAAAAATAGCGCGCCCATTTAATTCAACTTAAATGGACGCGCTATTTTATGACACTAAATATTATTGTGGTTTATATTTATCATCAAACTCATTATACTTTGCCTTTTTAATATTTTTCTTCGTTTCAGTATCAAAACCTTGAACTACTATGCCTTTAAAAGTACTAATAGGTTGAACTACATATGTGATTGACGGATTATCTTTAAACTTCACTTCTTTATAATATAATCCTTTTTGCCCACTGTATTTTGTTTTTTCCTCTTTTATTTTATCTGTTAAATTATGCTCTGCTAAATATTTATCTACTAATTCTATATTTTTATGTCCTTGATACATTCGCATTCCAATAAATAAAGCAGCAGCTACTATAAACGATACAATTAAAATAACAATTACTTTCAAAACCGTTTTCATTACTAATCTCCTTTGAATCTGCAATTTTTATCATGTTCTTTTTAGTATGACTTAAAATATTTATTTTAGAAAGACATACTCAAGATTTGTAACAAAATCTCCTTAATATTAACTATTTAACTAATAAATTTACCTATATCTTCTTAGATTACTATATTTGTACCTTAGACAAGCGATTCTTTATTGACAAGACGCTTACTTCATACTATCGTTAAGTTTCAAAAGGGGTGACAAATATGACAAAAAAAGATAATTATTTGGAACGACAACTATGTTTCTTATTTTATGTATCTTCGAAAGAAATTATCAAAAAATATACATCATATTTAAAAGAGTATGACTTGACGTATACTGGGTATATTGTTTTACTCGCTATCGAAAGCGACGAAAAAATCAATATTAAATCACTAGGGGAACGTGTATTTCTTGATTCCGGTACATTAACACCTTTACTGAAAAAATTAGAAAAAAAAGGTTATGTCGACCGTATTCGTGAAACAAACGATGAAAGAAATTTACAAATTTCACTGACAGAGAAAGGCAAATCTATCCAAGAACCACTTTCAAAAATTTCCATGCAAGTATTTGGTGAGTTCGATATGGATTTAGATGAAGCAATCGAGCTAAAATCAACGCTTCAAAATTTCGTAAATAAGAACTTCTCAAAAGATCTGTAAATTCCATTAGTTGAGGTATCTAGAGTAAGTCTATGCAGAATTAGCCTTAAACTTTGCCTTTTGCTTGCCTTTTTACCTCTATTTAATTTACTTTACCTCTCCTTAGCGCATATGTACTAATATGTGTCTTTGCTTTCTTTTTCCACTTTTACCTTTTACAATATAGCTAGATGATACTTTAACTATTGCAACATATTATCCATTTTAATAAAGGGAGCGATATTGTATGGCATTTGAAAAAAAACCATTTAATAATGCTTTATTTGACGTTGATCCAGGTGAATTTTTTAAGGATTTTGGACGCCAAATATTTGAACAAACGCCACTAAAACGTGATATAAAGACTGACATAATTGAATTTGAAGATAAATACACTGTAGTAGCCGAATTACCAGGTTTCACTAAAGAAAGTATAACCTTACAATATGAGAACCAAGTACTTACTATTGCTGCTGATCAAGTAATTGTTAATGAGGCTGACAAAGGTACTGTTATTCATAAAGAACGTAATACACACAATTTACGTCGTCAATTCTCATTTGAACATATTGATAAAACTAAAATTGCAGCGACTTTTACTAACGGTTTACTATATGTAACATTACCGAAAAAAGTAGACACCGTTGATGATGCATCAACAATTGAAATTAACTAAATTAAACTAATAAAGGCTAATGTAATCGCATAATTACATTAGCCTTTATTATATACGTATCACAGTATAGTTAGTTAAAACGGTGGATGCCCTAAAACTGATTCATCAAAGCGTTCTGGTATTAACACTTTGCGCATAATTACGCCTAAATCACCGTCATCACTTTCATGTTCTGCATACACTTCATACCCTCGTTTTTTGTAAATATCCAATAACCATGGATGTTTGCGTGCAGAAGTCCCTAAAGTAACTGCAGGTGCTTTTAAAGTATCACGTAAATACGTCTCTTCCACATAGGTCAATAGTTTACTACCAATGCCTTGTCCATCATAACTAGGTTTCGTGGCAAACCACCATACAAATGGATACATAGAAATACGACTTTGTCCTTCCCATGGGTAACGCACTGTTATTGTAGAAATAATTTCACTATCATTTTCCAATACGAAAGTAGTACTATTAGTTAAATTTTTCTTTACTAATGCTAAATCAGCATTAACAGATGGCCAATCTATGCCTAATTCTCGTAATGGTGTAAATGCTTCATACATTAATTTTTGCAATGCTTCAGCATCAGCTTCTACTGCTATTCTAATATTATATTCAGACACAATAATACTCCTCCTTGTTCTCATTACTTAGCTGTAATATTCAAATCACCTGCATAAATAGTACATGCTCAACAAGAGTAGTACAATTAAAATGACTTGAGCAAGTCACAGCCCAAGTCATTTATAGTTATTTTATTTTTCTTTTGTGACCATACTATTTCTATCACCATTTAAGTACGCATAAACAAGACCGACAAAAATACCCCCACCAATATAGTTACCAATAAATGCATAGAATAAATTTTTAAGTACATCTAACCAACTCAATGCTTCTAAATTATAAAACACCATACCTGCATATAAACCAGCATTAAACACTACATGTTCATATCCCATGAACACAAATACAATTACGCCACAAGCAATAAAAAATGTTTTAGAAAGCCCATCCTTAAATTGTATCGATACATAGATACCTATGTTGATAAAGAAATTACAAAAAATAGCTTTTACTAATATTTCATACCAGGATGAGTCAACTGTTTTAAGTTGTACCATATCTGACAATGCTGTTATCATTTCAGGCGTCATTATTTGAGTGAATTTCATTAAACCAAATAAAATAAAACCACCCACAATATTAAAAGCAAAACACACCATAGCAATTACAACTATTTTGTTTAATGTTATTACTTTGTAATACCATCCAATAGTTAAGTACATAAAATTACTAGTTAACAACTCTGAGTGCGTTAGTACAATTAACACTAAAGCTAAACTAAAGGATATTGCACCTACTAAGCCTATTAATCCATCATTTGTTCCAGCAAATAACGTTTTCATAGCAAACATAAACACAGTAACTATAGCTAATAAAAAACCTGACATAATAGCTTTCAATATGTATCGTCCAGGTGTACGTTCGATCATTACTTGCTTCATTTGTACTTGATTTACTGCGTTTTCGACTGTAGCTTTTGACATAAACGTATCTTCCACAGACTTTGTATTTTTAATCATAGTAAATCCCCTTTAAAATTAATATTTTTTTAAAATTCAATTACATCATACTAAAATGTTCGCTTATATGATAGAGGTGAATTTCGACACAAAGTATTAAAGATATTGAATTTACCTACTAAAGAGCGTAAACTTTACTTGTATCTAAAAATAACACAAGGAATATAAAGAAAGGGGCCTACACGATGAACACACAGTTTTCCGTAGCCATTCATATTTTAGTACTACTTGCAGCTGAAAAAGAACCTAGTTCTAGTCAGTATATCGCTTCAAGTGTTAACAGTAATGCTACGCTAGTGAGAAAAATTTGTCGCTATTTAAAAGATGGTCACTTTATAAAAAGTAGTCAAGGTGTGGCTGGCTATAGTTTAAATACCCCTGCCTCTGAAATTAATTTAGGCGCTGTCTATCAATATATATTCAACGCTGAGACACACTTTGCAAAAATTCATCAAGATACCAATCCTAACTGCCCAATAGGACATAATATTACGCACGTATTAGATGATATTTATCAAGAAGTAGATCAAGCTATCATTGATAAATTAAGTAACTACACTATTGCAAACATCCATCATCGAATAAGCAATTAAAACAACTTTTTATTTGTTATTCAAAGGTCCTTATTATTGAATAACAAAATATAACTTGTACCGATTTTGTAACTTGCTGACGCCCGGGGTAATAGTATGAGTGAGAGACTACAGGCTCGAACCATACCCCAGGCAAGCATGCACGGTCAAAATCGAATATTTTAAATGCAGTCAGCTACTGCCAATATGAAAAGAGGCTAGGACGAATCAATATTGTCCCAGCCTCTCCCTTATTTTAAGCATAGAGCTTTATGTTCCAAACTTTATTTTAATGCTGGAATGTAGAATAGCGCATTTTCATAATGATAAACCAGTTGTGAATAATCAAATGGCACTCCTGTAGTCGTATAAAATAATTGCTCATATCGTAAGCATGGTTCTCCAGCTTGTAATGATAGTTTTGGCGCTTCATTCTCTGTTAATTTATCTACTTTAAAATAAATATCTGAAAAGCCAATTTTCACTTTTAAGTGCTGCTCTAAATATTCAAATATAGAAGACTCTGCTATCCCTTCATTTAAATACAACACTACACTTTTGTTAAAATAAGATAACTCAGTACAAAACGTTTTATTATCTACATAAATAACTCTCTCAACTTTATAAATTGGTTCATCAGCCTCTAATTTCAACTGCTTTTGTACATGTTTACTAGGTGTTACCTCAGCTACTTCTTTCACTTCATAAGTCAATTGACGTCCAACTATTTCATCATGAAATCCACTAGCTGAAAATAAATTAACATAGCCATCTTTCTTTTTGTTTCTCACATATATTCCGCTACCCCTAGTTTGAAATATAATACCCTTTTTTTCCAAATTCTCTAAAGCTTTTATCACAGTGCTCTTACTCACACCATATATCTCTTTGAATTTTTCAACGTTAGGTAATTTATCTCCCGCTTCATAATGTTCTTTTTCTATATATTCATTTATTTCTTGAGCAATCATTTCGTATTTCAGCATACCTAGTCCTCACTTATATTATTATAATCTAATTTTAGCATGATATAACATAACAGACAATCTAAATACACCCCTCTTTACAAATTGTACCGGCACAAATATAATAGGCTTATGTTATTTGAAAACGCTTTACTAAAAGAGAGGGGTAGTTTATGTGTCAGCTAAAAATGAAACATTAGCACAAAATATTTTAGAAGCTGTAGGTGGAGAAGAAAATATTATCAGTAGCACACACTGTGCAACACGATTACGTTTAGTCTTAAAACGCTCTCAACCTGATGCCAAAAAGAAAGTTGCTAATATCGATGGTGTAGTTACCGTTGTAGAAAACAATGGCCAATTTCAAGTTGTTATTGGCAATAATGTAGGAGATGTCTATAAAGCTTTCGAAAGTTTAATTCACTCCGAAGACACTAATGAGACAACGCAAGCGTCTAACGAACCAAAAGGAAGTATATTAAATAGAGTTATCGCTACTATGTCTGCAGTATTTGCACCATTTATTTACATTTTAGCAGCAGCAGGTATTTTGCAAGGATTACTTATAATAAGCAAAATGATCTACCCTCCAGTAGAACATACAGGTACTTTTGAAGTATTTAACTTTATTTCATGGGCACCTTTCACCTTTTTACCAATTTTTATAGCTATTACAGCGGCTAGACATTTTAATGTAAATTTATATATTGCTGTAGCATGTTCAGCTGCTTTAGTTAGCCCAGATTTAACAGCGATAATAGATAAAATTGGTTCAGGAGATACAGTTAAATTTCTAGGTATACCTTTATCAGAGACGAGTTATACAACATCTGTATTACCACCATTGTTTCTAGTATGGTTATTATCATATGTTGAAAAATTCCTAAATAAATATATTCATGATGTTGTAAAACCTTTATTCACACCATTCTTTAGCATTGTAATTATGGTACCTCTAACATTAATCGTTATCGGCCCTATTACTACATTGATTGCTCAAGGATTAGCTGGTGGCTTTAATACTTTAGTTGATGTTGCGCCATGGTTAGCCGGCACATTAATCGGTGGATTTTGGCAAGTTTTTGTTATTTTCGGGGTACATTGGGGTATCACACCTGTAATTTTATCCAATTTTGAACAATATAAAAGCGATGCCTTTCAAGCTTATCAGACGATTGCAGTTATATCTCAAATTGGTGCAGTTTTAGGAGTATTAATTAAAGTTAAAATTATCGATATCAAGCGTGTTGCTTCATCAGCAGCTATAACTGGTATCTTTGGAATTACAGAACCATCAATGTATGGTGTTAACTTACGCTTTAAAAAGCCCTTTATTATCGCCTGTGTCAGTGGTGCTATAGGTGCTTTTGTCGCAAGTTTCTTTAACCCTAAATATTATGCTTATGCTGGTTTACCAGGTCCTATTACTATCTTTAATGGCTTCAGCCCAGATAATCCTACGTCGATTTGGGGCATTATTATAGGATCACTTATAGGTCTTTTATTACCTATAATTTTAATTCAATTTTTAGGTTATGGAGAAGATACGACTCAAACTGAGTCTGATGAACCAAGTGCAAATAATACTACTGAGTCAACGGCAACAACAATGACACAAACAGAAAATAATTTAGTAACACCGATTAATGGACAAATTGTACCACTATCGGAAGTTGATGACCCAATTTTTGCTGAAGAAATGATGGGACAAGGAATTGCCATTAAACCAAGTGACACTACTGTGTATGCACCAAGTGATGGTGTAATTAGCATGGTAGCTCCAAGTAAACACGCAGTTGGTATTACTACTGCTGATGGCATAGAAATGTTAATACATGTCGGATTAGACACTGTAAAAATGGAAGGTCAAGGTTTCAAACTCTTAGTGGCTGAAAATGATACCGTAGCTAAAAATCAGCCAGTATTAGAATTTGATAAAAAGTTCATCGAGGATTCTGGTTATACTTCAATTGTGCCATTCATTATTACTAACTCAAGTGAATTCAATGAGATTATTCCGCAGTATTATGAACAAGCTACACACAATGATACGGTGCTATCAATTATCAACAAATAATTTAAAGGAGAGTTTAGTTATGACAAAATTACCAAAAGAATTTTTATGGGGTGGCGCTTTAGCTGCCAATCAATTTGAAGGTGGCTATGACGCAGATGGCAAAGGATTAAGTGTGATTGATGTAATGACTGCAGGTGCTCATGGTACAGCAAGACAAATCACACAAGATGTAGATCCTAATCAATATTATCCTAATCATATCGGTATAGATTTTTACAATCGCTATAAAGAGGATATTGCGTTATTTAATGAGATGGGATTAAAATGTTTACGAACTTCTATTGCTTGGTCAAGAATTTTTCCAAACGGCGATGAAAGTGAACCAAATGAAGCAGGTTTACAATTTTATGACAATGTGTTCGATGAATTATTAAAATACGGTATTGAACCAGTCATTACACTATCGCATTTTGAAATGCCATTACATTTAGCTAGAACTTATGACGGTTTTAGAAGTAGAAAAGTTGCTGATTATTTTGCGAAATTCGCAGAAACGGTATTTACACGCTATAAAGATAAAGTTAAATATTGGATGACTTTTAATGAAATTAATAACCAAATGGATACTGATAATCCAATTTTCTTATGGACCAATTCAGGTGTGACAATTGAAGAAGGAGAAAACCCTGAAGAAGTTCTATATCAAGTAGCTCATAATGAATTGATTGCAAGTGCCAAAGCAGTAAAAATCGGCAAAGCAATTAATCCAGACTTTGAAATTGGTTTAATGATTTCCCATGTGGCAATTTATCCTTATTCTTGTAACCCTGAAGATATGATGGAATCTGTTAAAGCAAACCGTTTAAGATTCTTCTTCCCTGATGTACAAGTAAGAGGATATTACCCTGGTTATGCTAAGAAAATGTTCGCTAAAAAGAATTATAATATAGGTTGGCAAGATGGAGATGAGAAAATTCTTAAAGAAGGTACTGTGGACTATATTGGTTTCAGTTATTATATGTCAACGGTTGTCAAACATGATGCCGTACAATATACAGGTGAAAATGTAACCAATGGTGGTTTGCCAAACTCTGTCGACAATCCATATATCGAACAAAGTGATTGGGGATGGGCTATAGATCCAACAGGTTTGCGTTACACACTAAATATTTTATACGATCGTTATCAATTACCGCTGTTTATAGTCGAGAATGGCTTTGGAGCAGTTGATACTTTTGACGACAATGGAGAAATACATGATCCATATCGTATTGATTACTTAAAAGCTCATATTAAAGCATCAATTGATGCCGTACATGAAGATGGTGTTGATTTAATGGGTTATACACCTTGGGGCATTATCGATATTATCTCTTTTACTACTGGTGAAATGAAAAAACGCTATGGTCTAATCCACGTAGATAGAGATAATGCAGGTAATGGGTCATTACAGCGTACTAAAAAAGAATCATTTGATTGGTATAAAAATGTCATCGCAAGCAATGGTGAACAATTATAAATGGTGAAATCAGAAAACGTCAATTTCTATATCTGCTCAATAGAAATTGACGTTTATTTTTAGTCAGAGCTATTTATATCCCCGACTCTTTATGAATATTAACTTTATTTTTTAAGTTTTGAAAGTATGTGTAAGCCATACGCAAAAATACCATAACCTAAAATGTTCTGCATCAACCACTGTTTAAAATTAACTTTAACATTCTTTGGCTGGCAGAGTATGTTAGGAATCAAAGTACTTAAAGTATATAGACCCAATACTTGTAAATATCGTTTATACAATTTATGCACCTCATTTCACTTATTTATTATAACTGAAATAGGTACTGCTGTTTGCTATTTAATTCACTTTCTTTATCATTTTGTGGCTAACAAACGTTCTAAATTATCAAAGGTACTATTCATTCCCTCTTCTACACCCATTTCTAATAACTGTTGTGCTGATTTGGCATCAGGCAATATAGATGTGGCAGTCAATTGAGATACCCCATTACCCATATCTTGAATGTTTATGTTATTGTGCATCCCTGCCATTGACTTATCAATTTCACCATCTGGCGTCGCAAAATAATCATAATAATCAATAATATTAGGTCTTGTTATTTCATTATAATGCGTTACCGTATAACTTGAGCCTTGGGGTGCATGAATAGCAAAAAATGCTGACCCACCGTCACGAACATCGAATTCATATATTTCTAACGTCGTTCCTTCAGGATGAAACCATTGTTTAAACAACGTGGCATCTGTATACGCTTGAAAAATATGCTTGGGCTGAGCCTTAAAAGTTCGAGTGAATATAATTTGATTTTCTTTGATTTCAATTGTCATTTATAAATCTCCTTCTGGCATAATTACGTAAGACGTAACTGTTTTAATTTTTGCTGTCTTACTATGATTTTCAAACTCGATAAAATCAGCAAAATATGCTGGTTTACCTGCTTTATCAACTAGTGTACCGTGAATTGCTCCAGTTTTACCATGAGTTATATTGTGCTTCACTTCGATAGTAGAAAGTTCCGATGGATGTGCAGACAACTCTTCATAAAACTTATCTTTCCCCTCAATGGTAAAATATCCAGGCACTTTCCACTGAAATGATGTGTTTAATAATTCATCTAAGCGTTGTTGATCAAGTGTCGCAGTGGCAATTATATAATCTAAGAGCACTCGTCTTTTCGGTGCATTGTCACACTGTAAATCACCAATTAATTCAAACGGTAATTGTGGGTCCTTTGGTGCTGACGATTTAAAAGATAAGCTGTGGTTTGTTAAAGCCTCTTCTAATATTTGTATTGCCTTAGGACCTACACCGTGTAATTTCAATAAAGTTTGTTTATCATATTGCGCTATTTGTTCTAATGTAGTTATACCTTCATGCTTTAATGCATGAGTTGCTGGTTTGCCAATTTTAGGTAAAGGTTGACTCATTTGCTACCTCCTCAAATTTATACAAATTTGTATGTATATCATACCCGTAATGTTTTAAGTTAATTATTGATAACAATAAGGCCACACTCAATATATGGACAATTGAGTGTGGCCTTATTTATTATGAATATGTTTCTTTTATTCTTCTACTGCAAATTCTGCGCTGACTTCAAATTTAACTTCTTTACCAATCATTACGCCACCAGTTTCAAGTGCTTGGTTAAATGTCATACCATATTTTTCACGATCCACTTTACCTGTAACAACAACACCAACTGTTTGTGCACCGTTCATTGGGTTTTTACTTACACCTGGGAATTCAACATTAAAAGTTTCTTCGTGTGTTTGTCCTTTAATTGTTAAGTTACCAGTAATTTCATTGTTACTTACTGATGTCGTTTCGAATTTTATTTCAGGGTGATTTTCAATATCGAAGAAATCATTAGTACGTAAATGATTATCTCTATCTTCTACTCCTGTATCAATTGAATTAGCTTGAATTACAACTGATGCTTTTAATGAACTTAAATCATTTGTATCACCTTCAGCTTGAATATCGAAATCTTGGAAACGTCCTTTAATATTTGAGATTACTAAGTGTTTAATAGAAAATTCTACTGCAGAATGTGCTTTATCAAAATTTAATTTTGCCATGCTTTCTACCTCCAAATTTTATGATATATTTAGTATACCAAATATAATAAATATATCAAGTAATAAACTCAAACTTCTTCTTTTCATCTTCCCATTAAGTTCTTTTACTAATCATTTTGCTAAAAAAATTATTATTTTCTTAACTATTTTTACAACAAAAAATTTGTAGTTTCTCTGTATTAAACTGCCGACAAAACAGGGAGTAACCGAAATTTAACTTTATTAAATGGTTTGTATCATCCCATGCTAGAAGTGAAAACTTCATTTTAAAGCGCCTTTTCATTTCAGTTAACTCTGACAATGTGAAATTAATGTTGGCAATTTTTTTGCTCGCTTTCTGTGGGCACTGCCTTAGCCTGTAGTCTTCGGCTAGTGCTTTTCCCACCGGAGTCAGCCCAAATAACTGCAAATATAATGAGGCTGGGACAAATTAATTATGTCCCAGCCTTTCCCATGCAATAGATTGCGTCTGTTATTTATTACTTTTTGATTGTAAGGTATTAATAGCTTAGCGCTTTTTCAATATTTTTGATATTTTTGTTCATTAATTGTTGGTATGTCACCTTATTATCTTGTTCTTGTTGTTTATTTAGTGATTCCATATTATAAAACTTAACTGGCTTTGCATCTGTTTCTTTGCGAATAGTATCTGTAACTTTTGTAGAAACATTATCTTCATACAAAATGTATTTAACGTTCGCTTTGTTTATCGCTTTAACCATGTTTGTTAAATCTTTTTGTGATGGGTCTTCAGCACTCATATTTTGTACACCTTTTTGTTCAAAGCCGTAACGTTTTGCCAAGTAGCCCATTGATTCATGTGAAATATACAATGTTTTCCCTTGTTTATCTTTTGTCAATTTTGTTAGTTGCTGGTCTAATTGTTCAAGATCTGCTTGTAATTTTTTATAATTTTTTTCGTAAGTTTCTTTATGTGATGGATCTTTTTCTATTAATTGTTCTTTGATTGACTTAATAAATTGTTCATTTAACTTTGGATCTAACCACACATGTGGATCATACGTACCGTGTTGATGTTCTTCATGTTCATGTTTGTGATGATCATCATGCGATTCATGTGCTTCATGCTCATGTTGATCAGTTAATAGCTCTGACTTTTTCAAATCTTTTTGTAAGGATAACTTTTTATCATTATCTTTAATTGTCTTTGCTACTTTTTTAGCAACAGGGTCTAAGTCGTCCCCAGTATAAATAAATAAATCCGCTTTAGTTGCTTCCATTAAGTCTTTTTGTGTTGGTTCGTAACTATGTAAATCAGTCCCTGTTGGGTAAATTGATTTAACTTCTACATGTTTACCACCAATTTGTTCTGTGAACGATTTTAATGGAAAAACCGTTGTATTAATAGTAAGTTTTTCGCTTTTTTTATCAGTTGATGAAGCACTACTACAAGCAGCTAATACAATCATCAAAGCGCCTATCATTATAAGCATATATGTAATCTTTTTCATAATACCCTCCTGTAAATAGTAATCTTTACGATTTAATATTATATATCCCTACCGCCATAATTACAATAGTTTTTTAGTAATTGTTACGATTTATTTTTTCAATACAAAAAAGACTAATACACATAATAATGTATTAGCCAATTTTCGAATAAGTTGCGGGTTATTTGCTATTCACAATAAAGTTATTTTTTTGAGTACTTCTCAATGAGTTGTTTATAGTTTTTAAATTTATAAGGATCTTCGACTTTTTCACCACCAATAAAAACGGTTGGTGCAGTCTCAATGTGGCGCTCTTCACTTAGTTTTTTGTCTTTGTTGGCGGCTTGCCATGCTTTACTATTCTTTGTTTTATAACTTTTTTTGATTTGTTCTTTTTTGTTATTAGTAATATCCAATGTGTCTATTTGATTATCTACAACTTTTTCAGTAATCCAATTGTCCTCAGATTTAGGTTGCTGTGCATACATTGCTTTTTGAAAATCAGAATAATGTTTGGGTGCAATCAGTTGTACTGCATGCCCTGCACGTGAACCGATAATAGAATCACTACCTAAAAAAGCCATATTAATAAATTGGTAATCCACTAAACCTTTATCAATATATTGTTGTTCTATTTTAGGCATGATTTTCGTCTCTACTTTTTTACAATATGGGCACTTAAAGTCTCCATACACTATCATTTTCACCTTTCCATCTTTGGAATATTGGTCATCTTTGTGCACATCATCTTTATTACTACAGCCGACAACTATAAGCATAGCGACACTTATAAGTAGTAAAATACTTAGATATTTTTTCATAGTTCCTCCGTTATCTTGTTGTATTCACTAATTCAAATTCATATTTTCTTCTTTATAATCTGGTTCATGTGTTTCAGCATATCCTTTAGAATTAAAATCTGCTAAATATTGTGCTTTATCATTGTTCACACGGTACGTATAGTAATGTACTTCTGCATCTTTTTTTAGCGGTTTATATGCGATAGTAATATATTTCCCTTTATCATAGACATAAATATTTGCTTCTTTTTGATCAAATTTTTTATCAACATCACCATGTCGTTGTTCAGCTAAATCAGCCTGATATTCTTTTTGTGCTGATACTGCTTTATCAATTTTATCCGCATATTTCCCACTACTACACCCCGCTAACAATACACCGACAATAATAATTGATACTATCATTCGTTTTTTCATTTAGATCGCTCCTAAAAGTTCACTATTATTTAGTTATTGTTTGTTCATCTGTATCTCATAACCATAATTCGAATTAGCTATACCAATTACGCTACTTAATTAATCTAATACTAATCGCTAACACACCATGCTCTAACTCATCGCGTTGATTATATATTTGATATATCGCCGCTAATTTCTGTGAGAGCTGTGCATCTTCATCTGCACCTACCTCAATATTTGAATATTGATTGAATAGTGCTTGAAATGATGGAAATTCAACAGTTTCCATCACCTTAACCTTCAATGTTTCTTGTGGTTTATCTATATTAGTAAAAATAATAATATCATTACCAGTCACTTGTTGTCTTTTTTCATCATGTAACCGTACTTCGATCGTTTTTGTTTTTTGTTTAATTAATTGAAATGGTTTATCTTGTAATTGCATCCTGTGTTCCATAGCTTACCTCCAAATTACTTTTCTTCTGTTTATTTATGATACATACTCTTATCCTAATTAGTCTACATTATACTATTATTTTACAGTGCTTGAATAGTTGTTCCCTTTATTCTTTGTTAGCAATTTATTGTCTATATTAAAAACAGCTGAATTACTATACACCAAGTATAGAATCAGCTGTTTACATACATAGTACTACTATATGTTAGTTATAATATTTTTATGCGTGTTTTTTGGACTTACCTTTCAAGAAAAAGACGCAAATCAAACTAATAATTGAAATTGACACCGCAAACCAAAAGGCAGCATGATAACCATTAAGTAAGGCATCATGTTGTATTTGTAAAGTCATTTCTTGTTTATTCATTCCTTGATAATCTGCCATATTCGGTTCAAACTTGTTAGCTATATGACTCATAATAGTAATCAGTCCAGCTGTACCAATAGAAGCTGAAATTTGTTGTACTGTATTAGTCATTGATGAACCGTGTGCATTCATTTCATGTGACAATTGATTCATAGTATGTGTCATTAATGGCATTAAACCTAAAGCAATACCAATCATACGAATACCGTATACAGTTGCTAATGCCGCTGTTGACGTTTCTCAATCCATAAAGACAAAGAATGACGTTGTAATAACTACTATTAACATACCAATGAAAGCTAAAATTTTTGCACCATATTTTTCATATAACATTCCAGAAATAATGGACATAATTGCCATAACAATTGCCCCTGGTAATAAAATCAAGCCAGATTGCAATGCACTTTCTTGCATAATATTTTGTACAAACATAGGCAATACCGTTTCAGATCCAATCATGGAAATCATTGTAAAGGCCATAATAATAATACCTACAGCAAATTGACTATTTTTAAATACCGAGAAATCTAATAATGGAGACTCTAGTTTTGTTTGTCTATAAACAAATAGTGCTACTAAAATTGCTCCACCAATTATCGTCGTCAAAACTATAGGGTCTTGAAATCCATCTCTAGAAATTGAACTTGTACCGTACAATAAACCACCAAAACCGAGCACTGACATAATAATCGATAAGACATCAATACGTGATTTGATATTTGTTCCTACATTATGCACAAATTTTAACGCAGCTATAAACGTTAACGCTGCAATTGGAGCAACTACATGGAATAATGATCTCCAATCAAAATATTCTACTAAGTAACCGGACAATGTAGGACCTATTGCTGGTGCTAAACCAATAACTAACCCAAATGTCCCCATATACTTACCGCGTTCATGAGGTTCGAAGACATCTAAAATTGTCGTCATCATAAGTGGCATCATTATACCAGAACCCATAGCTTGTACAATTCTCGCAATTAATAGCACCGTAAAATTAGGACTAAATCCAGCTATAACTGTACCTATAAAGAAGATTGAAATTGCGACTAGAAATACTTGTCTCGTACTATATCTTTGAATAAACATCGCTGATAAAGGGATGACTACACCATTAGTTAATAGAAAGGCCGTAGTCAACCACTGTACTTGTGTGTACCCTATATCAAATGATTTCATAATACTTGGTAATGCTGTGGTTAATAATGTTTCATTTAACAAACCAAAGAAACCACCAAACAGCATTGTAATAATCATAATTAATTTATTTTTATGTGACATATTTATCTCCTCATCATTCATTCTATATGGATAAAATGTATTCTTTTATTTTTGACTGCAACGTCACATTATACATATATTTTTCTTGATTGGATAGTAAAAATATTTAAAAATGGTATTAAATTTATTATTATTTCAAAAATCACGATTATATGTTTTTAAAATTATTATGTATTTTGTTAGTAACAGTGTCATATGGTTTAATTCTTTCTTCATTTGTCATACCACGGTTAAATAGTTTGAGTTTTAGAGAAGGTAAATACGAAAAAAGCATTCAACTCGACTATACACGATTTGAATGCTTTTTATATTAATAACATACATTGTCTTTATTCATTATAAATAATATTTATCTATTACTGTTAAATCCTCTTTTAAATCGTAAATTAATGGCGCACCTGTTTTAATTTCATATCCAACTATATCTTCTGGAGACACATTTTCTAAGAACATAATTAACGCTCTCAGAGAATTGCCATGTGCTGACACGAGCACTGTTTTATTAGCTAAGAGTTGTTGTGATACTTGGTCGCTCCAATACGGAATAACACGGTCAAGTGTATCTTTTAAACTTTCACCTTCTGGCATAACTCTCCGGTCAAGATGAGCATATTTTCTATCTTCTAAATAACTTTGCCGCTGTTTCGAATTTTGTTCGGGCGGCTTAACATCATATGAACGTCGCCATAAATGAACTTGCTGTTCACCATATTGCTTACGAGCGTCATCTTTGTTTAACCCTTGAAGTCCTCCATAATGACGCTCATTAAGACGCCACGATTTTACAACTGGAATATACAGTTGATCAGATTGTTCTAATAAATAATATGTGGTATTAATAGCTCTTTTTAGCAAAGAAGTATAAACAATATCTATTTCTATTTCTTGTCTTTTCAATTTTTGTCCTGAGGTAATTGCTTCTTGTTTGCCTTGCTCTGACAAATCTACATCAGCCCAGCCAGTGAATAAATTTTTAGCATTCCATTCACTTTGACCGTGACGACATAATATTAATTTTGGCATGTTAATCACTTCTTTCATTTATTTTCAAAATATTGCAATTTTGTAATATAAATTTTTCATCGTTCATATATGCCCAAGTATGTATTTTACAGTGACTCAAAACTGTAAATCACAAAATAATTGTAACAAATTACACGTTATTTTGAAATAAATGTCTTATTTTAGTCATAAAGTCGCTCGTTTTTTTATCTCGTTGTAACCTATACCTTAAATTTAGATGTTATAGTATTAATCATTAATTCGAAAAGTAATTAGCAAACAAGATGAAATATTATATTGTAACGCAATGAATAACACGAATAATTAGGAGGATTTTTTATCATGAAAAAGTTTTTAATTGCTTCATTTGCCACATTATCTATTACAGCAGCAGGCGTGGGTGCTAGTGCAAATATTAATTCTGCCGATGCCGCTGAAACAACACAACAATCTACTGACGCTGTATATCAAGAATTTATCGAAGCTGGAGGCACACCAGAACTATGGGAAAAAGTTGTCTTACCTGAATCTGGCGGAGATCCAAATGCTGTAAATGAGTTAGGATACAAAGGACTTGGTCAAACTAAAGAAGACTGGGGAACTGGCTCAGTAGAAACACAAACTAAAGGTATGATTAATTACGCTGAGGAACGCTATGGTTCTATTGATGCAGCAATTGATTTCCGTGAAGCAAATGGTTGGTGGTAAGTTATAGAAACCTATAACTTACACATAAAAAAAGGCTATTCCATATTTAAATGGAATAGCCTTTTTTTATGCCTGACAGTGCTCGTCATATTATTCCTAAACGCTATAGTTCAAAAGTTATTAACAAAGTAATCACTGTATAGAAGCTGGTTCGGGATGTACATAAATAGATGAGACACCCTTATTATGCATATGTTGTTCAACAGCATCACATATATGATGCGCTTCTTCTAACGTTAAATTGGACTCAACGACTATCGTCACATCTACGAAAATACTGCTGCCATAATACCGTCCTTTAATAGATTGCACATCTATAACATCATCTACTTCTAAAATATAATTTTTAAATGCTGTTAATTCACGCTCATTAAAACCATCACTTAAAGCAAAAATAGATTCTTTAAAAATTCCAAAACCAGTATAAATAATTAGCAGACCAAGTATTGTGGCCAAAATAGTATCGACGATTGGCATACCAATTTGTGTAAAAATTAACCCAATGGCTGTACCAATACTGACTAATGCATCAGACAAATTGTCTTTTGCTGCAGAATTTAGGGAGCTACTATTAGTATATTTAGCTAATCTTTGATTAATATAATAAACGATAAACATGATGATACCACTAATCATACTGACATAAATAGTTATAATGTTCGGCGTAGGATGTTCTTTTATAAAAATTCGCGGTAAATTTTCAATAACAACTTGAATACCTACAAACATAATTACGAAAGAAACTAATAATGTTGCAATATTTTCTGATTTCAAGTGCCCATAAGGATGATTACTATCCGCAGGTTTGATTGAAATTTTCAAGCCAACAATAACGGCAATAGATACAATAATATCAGTCATATTATTTAAACTATCCGCACGTACCGCTGCCGAATCATAAATTGTTCCTACGAAAAATTTAGCGATAGATAAAATGATATAAATAATTAAACTGAGGTATGCTCCCCGCTGTGCTAGCTTTAATTGGTTACTTTGATTCATTTTTCAAGACCACCTTAATTCAACTGAAATACAATTATGACCGATTCAATTCTATTTTACAACGTTTTAAATTCTAAAATTAATTAATATTTTTTATCTAAAAAAAGGGTTCGTCTCTCCTAAATTTCTATTTCACTATAGATTACAACAATAATTTAGGCTTTCTGAAATTTAATACATACAGTAAATCAAATTAATTTATTACCAGGCACAATAAAATTAAGCATCTCTCAAAATATATTTAGATAATATGAATGTTACAGGAATAGTAATAATTAAACCTGCAAATGGCGCAATCACAGAAGAAATATTAAACCATTGTACGAATATATATAATAATAAAGTCTGCATACCCATGTTAACTACTTGAGTTAGTGGAAACTGTATAAATTTTTTCCAAGTTGGTTGTACTTTATAAACAAAGTAACAATTAAGATAATATGAAATTATAAAACTAATAACAAAACCTGAGATGTGACTAACTAAGTAGTTCACACCAATTAATTTCAATAATAACAAATAAATAATGTAATAATTTAAAGTATTAATACCACCCACTATAATAAACTTTAATATTTCATATTGTGTTTTTGTTAAATTCATTTACGTACTCCTTTAGTCATGCAATATATAACAATCATACTTTAACACATCACTTAATTTTGCGCCTACATTTTTACAGGCACTATATTTTTTTATTTCAATGATTATTGTAATAATATAGTTAAACTTATTGTAACCGTTTTACTCACATATAGTTTCATAATAAGATAAAAAAATTATTAACACATTAACATTTGCTGGAGGTATTAAGATGACTATTTCGAAGGTTATTATCGCACCAGATTCATTTAAAGAAAGTATGTCTGCTATGCAAGCTGCTCAAGCAATTCAACAAGGTATGTCGAAAATTTTTCCACACGATACCCATTACGAATTAATCCCAATGGCTGATGGCGGTGAAGGTACTACTGATGCACTCATGCATGCTTTGAATGCTAGCTACGTTTCAACTACGGTACTCGACCCGTTACAACGTCCAATTCAAGCACAGTATGGTTTTTCTGCTACGACTAACACTGCTGTTATTGAAATGGCTGCAGCTTCCGGACTAGATTTAGTATCAACAACTGAACGTAATCCACTAATTACTACAACATACGGTACGGGACAGCTAATTAAAAGTGCATTAGACCAAGGTGCTGAACGTATTATTTTAGGCATTGGTGGTAGTGCTACTAATGACGGTGGCACAGGTATGCTTTCTGCACTAGGTGTTCAATTTTTAGATGCACAGCAGCAACCGTTACAAGCAGGAGGGGCTGATTTATTGCGTTTGGCTACTATTGATTTATCAAAACTCGATTCACGCCTCGCCCATGTTTCTTTTGAAGTAGCATGTGACGTAACAAATCCATTACTTGGCTCTCAAGGAGCAAGTGTGATATACGGTCCGCAAAAAGGAGCTAATGTTCAGATGGTTCAACAATTAGATAAAGCATTAGCCCATTATCATAATCAAATAGAAGTACAACTCAATATATCAGTTAAAGATATTGCAGGAGCAGGAGCTGCAGGAGGTTTAGGGACAGGGTTATTGGCGTTTTGTCATACAACACTAAAAAAAGGTATTGATGTTGTATTAACGGAAACAAAATTTGATACACATCTCCAAGGTGCAGACCTAGTTATTACTGGAGAAGGTAAAATAGATCATCAAACTATTTATGGTAAAACACCTATAGGCGTAGCACAGCTTGCTAAAAAATATAATATTCCAGTAATAGCACTCTCTGGTAGTCTTGGTGAGGGCTATGAAGCTGTGTATCAGCATGGTATTGATGCAGTATTTAATATATTGCAACAACCTCATGATTTACTTACCGCTTTAAAAAATGGTGTGCTCAATATCGAAAAGACTGCTGAAAACATTGCAAGAGTTATAACGCTCACGGAAAAGTTCTAATCTGCTAGTTACAAACCATATAACAGGGGTTATAATGAATTATTGAATGAAATATAAAGGAGATCTTTCAATGGACAATCACATTAAACGCCCTTTCCCTTTAATGATGCTTATTGTTTTGGGCATAATGACTACTTTTGGTCCTTTAACTATAGATATGTATGTGCCATCTTTACCAAGCGTGCAAAATGACTTTGGTTCCACAACCTCTCAAGTACAACTCACATTATCCTTTGCTATGATTGGTTTAGCCATTGGTCAATTTATCTTCGGACCTCTGTCTGATGCTTTTGGCCGTAAAAAAGTGGCACTTATTATTATCGCAATTTATATCATCGCTTCATTTATCGCAATATTTACTACAATAATGCCCCTGTTCTTATTGTTACGCTTTATTCAAGGTTTAACAGGTGGTGGCGCCATTGTTATTGCTAAAGCTTCAGTTGGTGATCGTTACCAAGGTGCAACCTTAGCTAAAGGTCTAGCATCATTGTTAGTAGTGAACGGTATTATTACAATTTTAGCACCATTAATTGGTGGTTATACTTTAAGCGTCACTACTTGGCAAGGTATTTTTGCTGTTCTAACTGTTATCAGCTTAATTATTTTAGTATTAGCTACTATTAAAATGACAGAAACACAATCAGTAGCTAACAAACGATTAAATTTTGGTGCTATTTTCAAGGACTTTGGCCAGTTATTTAAGAAGCCAAGATTTATTCTTCCTATGTTATTACAAGGATTAACCTACATTATGCTCTTTAGCTTTTCAGCTGCAGCGCCTTTTATAACACAAAAAATCTATGATATGACACCTCAGCAATTTAGTGTTTTATTTGCTATTAATGGTGTGGGTTTAATTATTATGAGTCAACTTACGGCTAAATTAGTCGAATATATGAATCGCTACGTTTTATTACTTATTTTGACAGCTATACAAATCATAGGCGTTGTTATTATAGTCTTTGCCTTAGTGGTACATTTACCGTTATGGGTCGTAGTGATTGGTTTCTTCTTAAATGTTTGTCCTGTTACAGGCATTGGTCCTCTTAGCTTTGCTTTAGCTATGGAGTCACGTACTGGAGGAAGTGGTAATGCCTCTAGTTTACTAGGTCTCTTCCAATTTATTTTAGGGGGCGCAATTTCGCCTTTAGTAGGACTACAAGGTCAATATAGCGTTACACCATACTTATATATTTTAATTATTACTTCTGTCATTATTATTGTGCTTGAAGTAGCCCTCAAGTTTAATAGACCGCTTCAGAACAAGTAATATACCACTATTTAATATGAACATAATAAAAACTAGTCTGGAACAGCATCTTACCAGACTAGTTTTTTTGTAGCTATTCTATTGGTAACCATAATTCAGTAATATAGCTATCTTCGGCTGTATTGCCGTCACGATAATATTCAAAAAATGGTGCTTCTCGTAATTTATAATCCAATGATGGTAGAAGTGTTTTATTTATATGTTGCATTGCGTTATGAATCGATTCTGGAACTGGACCCTTTGCTTCAAATACAAGGTAGCGTCCTGCCTGTAACACTATTGCATCGAAATTGTTATTTTCATCATCGGTAGTAACGCCAATTAAATAATGCATCTCACCATTATTTTGTGGCATACAAACACCCAAAATCCCTGCAAAATAGTTGTTATTTAATAAAGTGAGTGTAGTTTTATATTGTTGCGCATCAAAATCCAACCAAAACTTATAAATATGTTCTTTTGCTTTTTGACCAGTTGCATACTTTCTCTTCAAACCAACAATTGTCATTTTTTCTGTTTTGTCAATACGATAATCCACTATTAACACCCCATCTCTCTTTTGTGACAGCATACCAAATCTACTCACCCGGGTACAGGTACATATACAATTCGCATCAAGTTAAAACGCTATACTACCCCTTTTGTACAATGCAAGCTATAATAATTAACATATTAATATATTGTGTCATACAGGAGTGAACATACATGACAAAAATTTTGAATGTTACACCGATTAGTCAATTATTCCCCATACCAATGATTATGGGCTGCGAAGGTGTCTGTGCTGCAATGATTCTCCAATATAATGATTATCCTATCAAAGCTACAGATATTATGAAAAGTTGGCCTAAACATCCTAACAATCCTTATAAAGGCTACGTAGGTCACCAAATAGGTATTAAATTTGGTTACCATCAAACAATATTTCCTACTGCCTTTGTCCCTCACCTTCAACAATTTAATGCGCACATTGAAGATAGCACAGGACAATCATTACACTCATTAGAACGTGTTATAACTCAAGGCCAACCTGTAGTGATATACCATACTGTATTAGGTCAGAGACCAATTATGCGTACGTTTAAATTTGAAAATAGACCTACCAAAATCGTCTCTAATATTCACACTACAGTGTTAGTTGGCTATGACGACACTCATTATTACTATATAGACCCACTGTGGTCACATTTTGGTAAGGCTATCATATTACCTGCTTTAGTTCCTAATAAATTTCAATTACTAAAAATTTCGAAAGCACGTATGGAAAAAAGTTTTAATGCACCAGGTCGAATGAGTTTTTATTTAAACTATCCAACTACAAACACAAAATAATATATTATTTAAATGCTAAACGTATACAATGATTGCGTAATTTCCCTAGCAAGATCTGCAGTTCGCCATTGGCGTTCATATCCTAAGCAAGGACATATATAAGTCGTTCCTTGTTCTTCAAAATGATTACGAAAATGTACGTGTCCCATAATGCTATAGTGAATTGGATATCGATCATATATTTGATCAAAATCTGAAGTACCAATAAATGCATTGAAATAATCAAATATACGATGCGGCATAGGTACCGCAAAATTATTATGCGTTACTATGTGCGTCATCAATATTAATTTTTTGTCGGCCACTTGTTGAATATCTTTAGTAATTTGTCTGACCGCTATATCTGACATTTTTCTATCATGAATTGGCCAATTAATCCGTTCCTTATCTTGCCAAGTCGCACCAATGTATTTTCTTTGTTCAATGCGTTCTAGTGAGAACCTACTATCAGCGTAACTATAATCATACCAACCCGTATTGCCAACGATTGCCCATTCGTCATTAACAATGTATGGTTGCCCAATTAAACATTCTTGCATTGCCATATAATAATCAAGTATTTCTAATGATGCTAAGTCACCTGATTGAGTCCAAAAATCATGATTACCAGGCACAAATAACACAGTAATTTGTAACTTTGTTTTTATGGTCGTTATAAACTGTGCACTAAGTTGATAATTATTCGAAATATCACCAGCAATTAATAAGATGTCTATACGTTGGCTTTGTACACTATTACATAAATGTCGTTCAAAGTCTTCAGGTGTATAGCGCTTGCTTCTATCTATATGTAAATCTGAAATCACACCAATTTTCATAACTATCCCTCTATTTATTTATCATATATTTTTAATTATGACATAAATAGCTTTTTATCTTAATCATTCGGACTTACTCGCTTACTCAATCCTCTTTGTGACCTTTACTCCACTTTAAAGGTAAAAATCCTTCCTTATTCAGAGTGGTTTTAGTTAATCTTAGAAGTAGAAAAATGCTATAATAAATGAAATTATTCACCAATCAAAAAGGGGGGACTCTTATGGAATTTACAATTAGAGCGCTCGAAGAATCTGATAAACAGAGTAAGGCGTTAGTCCATTACCAAAGTTGGATAGAAACATACGAAGATATCGCTGTTAATAATTACTTAGAAAATCTTAACAAAGATCAATTTATTAAAAAATCAGCATTACAAGATGTCCCTACGCTTGTGGCAATCGTTAATAATGAAGTAGTTGGGTTTATTGCTTATGGCAAAACTCAAGAAGTTAATGATAACGATGACTGGAGTCAAATTTATGCCCTTTATTTATTAGAAGAATATCAAAATCATTTAATTGGTTTTGCTTTGACACAACGTGCTTTGGAACTTTCATATCCTGATAATATGACCTTATGGGTTGTTGAAGAAAATGATAATGCCATAGCCTTTTATGAGCAAATTGGTTTTAAAACAACAAAGCATACGAGCCCCATCTACTTCGGTAAAACATATAATGAAATTCGCATGGATTTTTACCGTATGGAACATGAAAATTAATCGCTATTTCGTCTAATTAACTCAACATAAAAAGGCCTTGAACAATCAATCATTTGATTATTCAAGGTCTTTTACTATACGTGTATGGTGTTAAATCCATTTCAATTGTGCTTCAGGATTAGGTTTAGTTGGTAGTAACGTAATAACAATTAAAATAATTGTAGAAATTAAAGTAATAATATTCATTAAAATGGCCAAACTATCTATCTGGATAATATCAAAGATAATATCCCCTATTAACGTAATTAAAATTAACATGAGTGCTGTCATACGTTTACGTCCAGCATCATAAAATCGTCTCATAGTTATAGCGATCATCGGTACAATGTTGGCTAATAAAAACAAAGCAATAACACTAAAAATAATAATAGCTATTACCAGTAATCCTGTCACAAAAGTTATGGCTCCAATTAATGACAAAATAAAAATAACTAGAATATGTACGAGCACTGGTACCCAAAATTCTGTTCTATTTGATTTGCTTTTAAAATCTATATACCTTTTCCAAAAATCTGTATATGCCTCTACCATTATCCAACACTCCAATATCTATCTATATTAATTAATATAACGTAAGTGTTGTCAATTTCACAATTATTTATACAAAATGTTTCTTTATAATAGTTTCTAATATTATTGGCAATTCCTCAAATGCACTTTTCTTATAAACACGTTCGCCAACTTTATGCGCATCTTTACCTATAGGACCACACAAAATAACAGGGGCACTAATTTCAGCTATTTTATCAAAAGGAATGGTATAAGTACGATTGAAGCTAGGCGCATTTTTACTAAATATTGTCATTTCATCTAAATGATTATTTAATTGCACATAACTTGAATCACTAATGCCATTAAAATAGTGCACTAATTGACTATCTCTATTAAATTGTGTTCGAGAGGTCTCTTTAACGGTCTCCACAATACCTTGCACTAACGTATTCTCGGAAGAATTGACTGCTGGATAAAATGGTGGCGCAAAAAACGTAACAACCGCAGGCGTTATTTCACGACAAAGTTTGATCAGTTCATCTGCAATAGCAATACTTTGCATGTGCAATGAAGGTGTCGTATCTAATACATGTTGGATAATTTGTGATACTTTCTCCTCTCCATGTTGTGCAACTACATAATTGTTTAACTGTTCAAATGTAAGTACATTAATTTTTGACTCAAATGATTGATTTTCTAGTTCTAAAATATTCAGCCAATCATTTTCACAACGTTCCACCGCTTTAATAACTACATCTAAAAACGTTTGGTATAGTGTCGCCGGTGTTTGTTGAAATAAAAACATATTGTATAAAGCATATGATCTAAATGGCGTTTGCACGTCATAATTCTCTTTTATATCTTTATTAGCGATTGATAATGGTAAGGGCGTTGTCTCGTGTTCAAACTTTTCTTTAAATCTAGCATTGTATTCAATCGACTGTGTAATATAACTTAATATAAAATTAGAACTTAATCCCTCTAAAGGATTACCTACATGTGTTTCTTTCCCAAAACACAACACGCCTGGCATGATTTTTCCTATAGAGCCAGAATATACATAATGCGTTAGATCATTATCTAATTGCTGAAAAGTCGGCTCGCTATTTAAATGTAATTGAATATCAAGGTCGTATTGTTGTTGATACTCTGCAATAATGTGGATTGCTTTACGCATGCCAGAAGAATTCACTTCTTCATCAGGCACAGTTACTAATAATAAGTTTACATCCCATTGCTCCATTGATGCTTTTTCAAGTAATGACATATGGAGCATGAGTCCTGCTTTCATATCCATTACACCTCTACCGAATAAAAATTCATCAGATTGCAAATCTGTTTGAGCTTGGTCATCTAAATAGTTAGGATGTGCATGAAATACTTCTTGTAGTTTGTCTGGATTAAATGCATATTGATGATGTGTTGCATAATCATCCACTCCTACCGTATCAAAATGACTAAGTAACACAATCGTTTTATTACTATTTTGTCCACGGTATAGCGCAGTAAGTAACTCTTTATCATCTTCAGTGACACTATGTTGGATTAACTCTCGATGTTGATTAAAATATGTTAATTTAAGTAATAATGATTCAACAAAACGTGCAAATGTTTTTTCTCCGGGTGTGTTTGTTATTGTCTGCTGTTGCACTAATTGCTTTAACAAATTTTCTCTTGCTTCGTATGTTTGCCATAATAATTGCATATAATCCTATCCTCCTATAAGAAAGCGCTTTTATAAGATTATAATACGTTGCACAAGTAATTAGCAATAAATAGA
>ERZ1023266.57-NODE-57-length-29329-cov-8.011990_pt1 | contig 29329 bp, 26 predicted proteins | sample MGYA00380462_ERZ1023266 | MGnify/ENA primary metagenome ERZ1023266 (study PRJEB33173, sample SAMEA4830414) | metagenome | study: EMG produced TPA metagenomics assembly of the PRJEB25223 data set...
ACAATGCAGATAACTTTAATAATAAAGATAGTCTTAAACAGAAATATTTACAACAGGTTAATCATGCAATTGGAAATATCACTACAGTCAAAGAATTTGCGCAAGTACATCATACATTAGAGCAAATAAATACAAGTGTAGAAAGGGCAGCAAAAGAACTTAAAACGTCAACAATTAACAGTCTTGATGTTAATGCTCAAACTAAATTTGTAGATGTGTTTAAATATATTGACGCGCATAAAGACAAATTGACTAGTGAAGAGCATCAATTTTTACTACGTATGGTATCTCGCTTTGGCACTTTCCTAGAGCGTGATTGGAATTTAATGTATCAAGCTAGATATAATGAAATATCGAATAATGTGAATACTAGAGTATTAGGTAACCAAGTCAATCAGATTAATAAAATTTTAACTAATATGAGAGAGCTAATTCAAAGTCGAAACGGTGAAAACTACTTTAAAGATTTTAGTAGTGATAGTCAAAATAAATATCGAGTTAACAATTATTCCGTTGATTCAAATATTACAAAAGACGATATGAATAGACAACAAATTGTGTTAGGCATTAATAAAGGTCAAGTTACTTCTTTAGTTTCTTTATATAAAAAACGCATTAATAGATTCGAAAATTGGGGCTTACGTACGAATGAAGCTTTAAATGCTAAATTAGCTTCTGTTAAAGTTAGATATCGTTGGGCTAACCAAGATTATGAACGAGAATTAGTGAGATCTAAAGAGGGTGTTTATTGGTTCGATGAACGACAGTATCATGATGACAATAAATATCATTCTGGTGGTGGTGTGAAGTTTGTTGTGACATTTAAAAAAGGTCACATATTAGACCATGAGAATGACATGGTATGGGGTTATGTGATTAGTGATTCTAAAAATAAAATAACAGATGTTGGTGCCAATATTGGATTTTGTAAATATGATTTTAGAAGCAATCAATTAGACGCTACTTTTAACAATAATGCAGTTCAAATAGTGAAAGAAGATTTACAAAATTATATTACTAAGCACCAAGGTACTTTATTAGATAAAGGCGGCGATGTGAATCACTTTACTGAAAGCCTAAATGCTATAAACACAAATGGAAGTAATACCGAAGTCATAGCTCAATTATCACAATTAGGCAGAGCAATAAACACAGCTATAAATAAATCAGTGAATCAATCTAACGTTATTGTTATTCCAACTAATAAACAGCATATTGGTACCTATGCTAAAGGGTTGAAAGATGTTTATTTTATAAGCGCACAAAGTTTAAATACAAATCCAATAAATTCTCTTAATCCGGATGGATCATTAGATATCCAGCCTAAAGGTTATTTTTTCTATAAGGTCAAAGCGACAGATAAATTAGCGACTGGTAATAAATTTAACTTACAAATTAAAACTAAGTCAGTTGCGGAACAAACACGCTTTGAGTATGCATTTATAGGTGCTGATAATAAATATATAAGTAAAAATCTTATGATACCAAAAGTCGAGGATGGCTTATACCAATTAAACAATATATTGGTTCCAAAAGGTACAAATGCTATCATGTTACGTTTAGACAATAGAAATGGTAATAGTGATGTAGCAATTCAAAATATATCTCTAATTGCACACGAAGCATTAACGAATGAAGCAAGTAGAAATAATTTAATCGTTGTGCCTCCAAGTCAGCAACATATCGCAAATTTTGCGAAATCAATCAAAGATAGTTATTTTTCATCTTATCAAGCGAAAAACAGCTCACCGAACAATTCGTTTGATAAAGACGGCTCATTAACAATTGCACCGTCTGGTTATTTCTTCTATAACTTAAATACAATTAACGATTTAGCTCCAGGCAAACAATTCAAGATTCAAGTAATTACAGCACACAATGCTGATAAGTCAAAAGTAGAATATCGATTTACTAAAGGCGAAAATAATGAAAAACTACCGATTATAAGTGTACAAAAAGATGCACAAGGTAATTTTGTATCAGATAATATTACAGTTCCAGAAAATGCCAAAACATTAGCGTTACGTATAGATAATCGTCAAGGTTCAGAAGAATTTAAAATACTGGGAGTAAATGTATTTCCTGTACAAGTATAATTCCAGTAGTTGTTATAACTAACAATGCTTAATAAACAACAATTAGTGAAACTTAACTAATATATACTGTGTTAAAAGTTGACTATTAATAACACATACAGAGCAAGTAAAATGATTTGTTAAAACAAGTTACTTTCTTGCTCTTTTTTAGCATAGATAATTGCATACTTTATTATTAATTACGGTAAAAATTTAAAACAATAAGTATTTAGGTACTCCCTTTTTTTGTCACTTTCAATTATAATCAACATTAAGGTTTTAACTAGTATATAAGATAAAGAAGTCTTTAATGTGATTTGGAGGACAATAAATATGAGTAAAGGAAGTATGACACCTAAAATCTTTTTAATGAATATATTAAATGCTGTAGGTGCTGGTGTAGTTATCGCTTTACTACCTAATGCGTTATTGGGTGAATTGTTAAAGCTTTTTAAAGATGGTTATCCGACATTACAAACGATTTATGAAATTGTCGTGGTTATCCAATCATTTATGCCATTTATTATAGGTGTGTTAGCTGCACACCAATTTAAATTTAGTGGTGCAGGTGCCACAATGATTGGAACTTCTGCAATGATTGGGAGTGGTGTAATCAAAGTAACAGGCACTAGTTTCAATATGAGTGGTGTCGGTGACATCATTAACGTTATCGTGGTAGTAATAATTACGTGTGCATTATATATGCTGTTACAAAATAAATTAGGTTCATTAGAGATGATTTTTTTACCGGTGTTGATTCCAGTAATTGGTGGGGGACTTGGGTTATATACTTTGCCTTATGTCACAAATGTTACAAAAACAATAGGTCAAATCGTAAATTCATTTACTGATTTTAATCCTTTATTGATGTCAATTTTAATATGTATTACATATGCATTATTAATGGTTACACCAATATCCGTAGTAGCTATTGCTACAGCAATTGGATTAACTGGTTTAGGCAGTGGTGCTGCTAATATGGGAATTGTTGCTGCTTGTGTGACGTTTTTATTTGGATCCATACGTATCAATTCAGCAGGTGTTAATTTAGTCTTAATCATTGGCGCAGCCAAAATGATGATTCCAGTCTATCTACGTAATCCTATCATCATGATTCCACTTATTATTAATGGTACTATTGGTGGTTTATTGACATATTTTGTGGGCATTAAAGGAACACCGATGTCGGCAGGATTTGGTTATACTGGTTTAGTAGGTCCTATTAATGCCTTTAATAGAATGGAAGGAGATGCAATGATGAATATTATACTGTTAGTATTTGCTTACTTTATTATTCCATTCGTTGCAGCATTCTTTGTTCATGGACTATGTAAAAGGTTAATGGCGGGCTATTCTGATGATATTTATCAATTTGAAATACCCAAACAATAATTATTTAGGTTAAAGTAAAAATGAGCAGTATTGATTCACAGCATGTGAATTAATACTGCTTTATTTTTATACATATAATATACAATAATATTGTTGATCATTCGATTTCATACCTTAATAATAGCAAATTATTTAAAATGATATTGAATAACATTGCGTAATTGTGTATAATAATAAAATATATTGAAAGGGGCACTGATGAATGGCACAATCTGGGAAATTAATATTAGTAGTAATCATAATGTTTAGCTCATTGCTTATGTATGTTCAACCAACAACTTATGCAGCACAAGATGAGCAATGGGAAAAAATAAAAGAACGTGGTGAATTACGTGTTGGATTATCAGCCGATTATGCACCATATGAATTTGAACACAACGTAGATGGTAAACGTAAGTATGATGGTATAGATATAGATTTAGCGAAAAAGATTGCTAAAGATAATAATTTAAAATTAAAAATTGTAAATATGCAATTTGATAGTTTATTAGGTGCAATAAAAACAGGGAAAATTGATATTATTATCTCAGGTATGACACCAACACCTGAACGAGAAAAAGAAGTTGATTTTTCCAATCCATATATGACAGTAACGCAAAAAATGATTATTAAAAAATCAGAAGACGATAAATTACAAAAGTTAGATGATTTTGCTAATAAAAAAATTGGCGTACAAAAACAAACTCAACAAGAAACGATAGCAAAAAATGAAATTGACAATGCTAATATCCAGTCTTTAACGAGAGTACCGGAAGTGATAATGTCCTTGAAAAGTGGTAAGGTCAGTGGCATGGTTATCGAAGGACCAGTGGCAGAAGCATATTTAAAACAAAACCCAGATTTAAAATTTGCTGAAGGAGTTAAATTTGAAGAAGGGGAAAAAAATACAGCAATTGCAGTGCCCAAAAATTCACCGGAACTAATGAAACATTTAAATGCGACGATTAAAGATGTGAAAGATAATAATTTAATTGCGGATTATAAAGACAATGCAGCAGAAGCAATGAAAAAAGATGACGGTAATTTCTTTACAAAATATGGTAACTTTTTCTTAAAAGGAATACAAAACACGATCTTAATTTCTATTGTAGGAGTAGTTTTAGGTGCGATTTTAGGTTCAGTGTTAGCATTATTTAAATTAAGTAAAGTTAAACCGTTGAGATGGTTAGCATCGGCTTATATTGAATTTTTAAGAGGTACACCGCTTTTAGTACAAGTCTTTTTAGTTTATTTTGGTTCAACAGCAGTCTTAGGTTGGAATCTTTCCGCATTAATTTGCGGTATGATAGCACTTGTTATTAATTGTTCAGCTTATATTGCGGAAATTATTAGAGCAGGTATTAATGCAGTTGATAAAGGGCAAATGGAGGCAGCTAGAAGTTTAGGTTTGTCTTATGGTCAAACAATGAAAAGTGTCATATTACCGCAAGCCATTAAAAATATATTACCGGCTTTAGGTAACGAATTTGTTACAGTGATCAAAGAATCATCTATTGTCTCTGTAATTGGTGTCAGTGAAATTATGTTTAATGCTCAAGTAGTACAAGGTGCTTCTTTTGATCCGTTTACGCCACTATTAGTAGCAGCAGTACTATACTTTATTCTTACATTTACATTGTCACGTATTATGTATTTCTTTGAAGGGAGATTGAAAGTCAGTGATTGATATTAAAAATTTAACTAAGTCCTTTGGACAAAATGAAGTATTAAAGGGTATTGACTTATCGATTGAACGCGGAGAAGTTGTTGCTATCATCGGACCTTCAGGAAGCGGGAAAAGTACTTTTTTACGATGCATGAATTTATTAGAAACACCAACGAGTGGTGAAGTGATATTTAATGGCAATAGTTTAACTGCAAAAGATACCAAACTTGAACAATTGAGACAAAATATGGGTATGGTTTTTCAAAATTTTAATTTATTTCCACATAAAAAGGTAATAGATAACATATTATTAGCTCCGACACTATTAAAAAAAGGAAATAACAGTGATTTGCAACAAACTGCAATGACTTTATTAGACAAGGTAGGTTTAGCTGATAAAGCTGACGCCTATCCATCACAACTATCTGGAGGACAAAAGCAAAGAGTTGCTATAGCCAGAGCATTAGCAATGAATCCAGAAGTATTGTTATTTGATGAACCAACATCTGCATTAGATCCAGAAGTTGTTGGTGACGTATTAGAAGTTATGCAAAATTTAGCCAAAGAAGGTATGACAATGGTAGTCGTTACGCATGAGATGAATTTTGCTAAAGACGTCAGCAATAAAGTGGTATTTATGGCAGACGGCTATGTTGTTGAGTCAGGTTCACCGCAAGATATATTTGAAACACCACAGCATGACAGAACGAAAAGCTTTTTAGCCAGAGTGTTATAGCATAATTAAATTAAGTGATCACGTATGATAGATGAAATGCGTTGGTCGCTTAATTTTTTTAGTTAACAACAATAATTCAACATACGTAGCGTTAGTATTTTATGTTAAACTATGACTTGTATGCTTAAAAGTGGGGTGAAAAAATGGATATAAATCAATTGAAACAAGAAGTTATCGATTATGCACATTCCATTGGTATAGATCATATCGGTTTTACGACTGCAGATCCATTTGATGAATTAAAACAAAAGCTTGAAGATTATCATAGTAAGGGATATGCTTCAGGATTTGAAGAACCTGATATTAATTTAAGAACAGAACCCAAACTATCTTTGCCAACAGCACGTTCAATTATTGCAATAGCAGTAGGCTATCCCAATAAGTTGAAAGGTGCACCGAAAAGTGTAAGAGGCGATCGTCGAGGTCTATTTGCTCGTGCATCTTGGGGGCAAGATTATCACACGATTATGCGTAATAGACTAGATAAATTAGAACAATTTTTGCGTTCGAAAGTTGCAGATATTGAAGTTAAATCGATGGTTGATACAGGCGTATTATCAGATAGAGCTGTAGCTGAAAGAGCAGGTTTAGGCTTTACTGGTAGAAATGGTTTCGTCATTAATCCTGACTTAGGCACTTAGACCTATTTAGGAGAAGTGCTTGTTAGTGTGCCATTTGCACCAGATGACCCGCTGTTAGATAGCTGTGGAGATTGTACAATATGTGTTGATCGTTGCCCTACAGGTGCGCTTGTAGGAGATGGACAATTAAATAGTCAAAAATGTATAAGTTTCTTAACTCAAACGAAAGGCTATATGGCAGACGAATATCGTTATAAAATAGGTAATCGTTTATATGGCTGTGATACGTGTCAGCAAGTTTGTCCGAAAAACAGAGGCATTAATACACAACATGATGATATTGTCTTAGAACCGGAAATATTAAAACCTAGATTAGTGCCATTATTAAAAATGTCTAATAAGGAGTTTAAAAATACTTATGGACATTTAGCAGGTGCATGGCGTGGCAAAAAACCTATTCAACGTAACGCAATTTTAGCCTTAGCTCATTTTAAGGAAGAAGCAGCCATTCCTGATCTTAAAGATGTGGCTTTAACTGATCCTAGACCAATGATTAGAGCTACAGCATATTGGGCTATTGGTCAAATACTTGGCGAAGAAGCGCGTCCATTTATTGATGCTTATTACGATACTGAAATAGAAGAAGTTCAACAAGAAATGTTAAAAGGATTGGAACAGAGGAGAGAACATTAAGATGACAAACCATATTGTATTATTTCAACCAGAAATCCCAGGAAACACTGGAAGTATTGCACGTACTTGTGCAGGAACATATACCCACTTACATCTAATTAAACCATTAGGCTTTAGTACGGATGATAAGATGTTAAAACGCGCAGGTTTAGATTACTGGGATAGCGTAAATATAACGTATCATGAAAGTATTGAAGCGTTTTTTGAGTCTACAGAGGGTCATTATTATTTACTGACTAAATTTGGTCAACAAACTTATTCAACATTTGATTTTTCAAATACTGAAGAAGACCATTATTTTGTTTTTGGCAGAGAAACGACAGGGTTACCTGACTGGGTCAAAGAAAAATATAAAGATACTGCATTAAGAATGCCGATGAATAATAATATAAGATCATTAAATTTGTCTAACACAGCATCTATTTTAATTTATGAAGCGTTAAGACAACAAAATTATCCTGATTTAACTTAATTTATTTGAATATCAGTGAAAAATCTTGTCAAGATTTGTATAATGTAGGTAATAAGTATTAAATTGCATGTATACTGAAGATTAACTTCAAGGATTATGCGTTTAATCTTCTCAACACAAGGGTAATTATAAAAGAATATTAATGTCTGTACTAATAGAATACGAGGAGTGTAATAACAATGGCAATGAACTTTAAAGTATTAGAAAACGAACACGTTGTGGCAGAATATGTCGCTGATATTTTACGTAAACAATTTAATAATAATCCAACAACTATCGCTGGACTACATCTAGCTAAAGAAAATGCACCAGTATTGGACGAATTAAAAAAGAATGTAGATTCACACGCAGTTGATTTTAGTCAAATTAATATTTTAGATTATGATGACAATAAATCTTATTATGAAGCACTTGGTGTACCTAATGGTCAAATTTATAATGTGTCATTTAGTGAAGATACAGAGTCATTTATTAAAGATAAAATTAAAACAAAAGAAAACAAAGGAAAACTTATTGTACAAGTAGTATCATTAGATGCTTCAGGTAATTTAGATGTTGCTTTAAGACAAGGTTTATTGAGTTCTCGTGAAGTATTGTTGGTAATTACAGGTACTGATAAAAAAGATGCAGTTAAAAAATTATATGAAGAAAATGGTAAAACAAATTTCGAGCCTGCTGACTTAAAAGCACATAGAATGGTTAATGTCATTTTAGATGAAGCGGCTGCAGAAGGCTTACCTGAAGATGTACGCCAATATTTTACTGCTAGATTTGCTTAAATCATTTATAAAGTGAGGGAATTGTTGTGTCTAATGAAAAACATAATAATCATCAAGATGAAGAAATTGAAAATGAGATGGTAGATAGTTTTGATGATGTAGTTGATTTAGGTAAAGAGATGGAACAGATTTCTGAAGAAAATGATGAAGAAAAATTAAATAAATCTCATGATGCTGAAACACGTTCAGATTTAGATGAGTAGCAATAACAAGAACTTTAATGGACAAAATTAGTAATCAAAACATAGACTTTTTGATTACTGTTTTGTCCTTTTTTAGAATATATTTATCTATTTTGAAACGCTATCGGTTACTTGAATATGTTATGATTAGAGCATTCTAAGTATTAAGGAGAATTTAAGACAATGCTAAGTAAAAACTGGAAAAAGATTATGATTAGTGCATTTATCATAAATTTGATTTCAATAAAAGGATTTCCTATGGCGATTGGAGCAGTTTATTTACCAATTTTATTTAAAATAATTAAAATGCAAATGAATTTATCTAAAGGATTGGTGGATCAAGTAAATCCTAAAACATTTATCAAAAGTAACCAAACAGGCATTATTGTGAGTGTTGTTTGTTGTATAGTGATTTCAATACTATTGTTGAAGCCATTAAATGATTTTTATAACAGTTTAGGAGGATTTTTAGCCACTTTAATAACGATTAGTCCTATCACTATGATTATAGGCGCAATACTGCTTATATTGACTGCTATGGCCATTATCCAAGCAGCCAAAGCACACTATGCACAAGAAGTATTAAATAAAGAACAAGCTTAACTGTTTTTATCTGTTAAAATGCTATAGATGGTGTTTCTAATTTGCAATAATTGAAGCATATTGAGTGAAATAGCCACCTTTATATTAAAAAAGGTGAGGTGTTTCACTCTTTTTTTAAAATGAAATAGTAGTTTTTTGAAAACGCTACAATATACAATTGCCCCGATAAATTGTTTAATGCTATACTAAAAACGAACTAAGAATATCGAAGGGGAGTATACATATGTCAGTAAGAATTGAACACGATACATTTGGTGAAATTGAAGTACCAGCAGATAAATATTGGGGTGCGCAGACAGAAAGAAGTAAACGTAATTTTCCAGTCGGTAAAGAGCGTATGCCAATTGAAGTAGTATATGGGTTTGCTCAATTGAAACGTGCTGCAGCATTAGCCAATCATGAATTAGGTAAACTATCAGATGAAAAAAAAAATGCGATTGTATATGCATGTGATCGTATTTTAAACCAAGAATTAGACGAACATTTTCCACTTGTTGTATGGCAAACTGGTAGCGGTACACAAAGTAATATGAACGTCAATGAAGTTGTAAGCTTCGTAGCCAATCAATATTTACAAGACAATAATTCGAATGAACAAATTCATCCGAACGATGATGTAAATAAATCACAAAGTTCTAATGATACATTCCCAACGGCTATGCATGTAGCTCTATATAGTGAAATTGAAACTAAATTAGAACCAGCACTACAACATTTAAGAGATACGTTTAAAGAAAAAGAAGAGCAATTTTATGATATTATCAAAATAGGACGTACACACTTACAAGACGCAACACCAATTCGTTTAGGCCAAGAAATTAGTGGTTGGAGATATATGTTAGATAAGTGTGAAACACTGTTAGCTGAATCGAAAGCTCACATCTTAAACTTAGCTATTGGTGGTACGGCAGTCGGTACTGGTATTAATGCTCATCCAGAGTTTGGAGATAAAGTGGCGAAATTTATCGCAGAAAATACTGGTTATGCATTTGTATCTTCTGACAATAAGTTCCATGCGTTAACTGCGCACGATGAAGTTGTACAATTGCATGGTACATTGAAAGCTCTTGCTGGAGATTTAACTAAAATTGCAAATGATGTTCGTTGGTTAGCATCGGGCCCTCGTGCTGGGTTGGCAGAAATTGCTATTCCTGAAAATGAACCAGGATCTTCAATTATGCCAGGAAAAGTAAATCCAACACAATGTGAAATGTTAACAATGGTTGCTACACAAGTAATGGGTAACGATGCAGCTGTTGGCTTTGCAAGTTCACAAGGTAATTTTGAATTAAATGTCTACAAACCAGTAATTTTGCATAACACATTACAATCTATTTATTTACTTGCAGATGGAATGCAAACATTTAATGATAATTGTGCTGTAGGTATTGAGCCAATTCAAGAAAATATTGATAATTATTTAAATCAATCATTAATGTTAGTTACAGCATTAAACCCACATATTGGTTATGAAAAAGCAGCACACATTGCTAAAAAAGCACATAAAGAAGGACTGACTTTAAAAGATTCTGCAATTCAATCCGGATATTTAACTGCAGAACAATTTGATGAATGGATCAAACCTGAAGACATGGTAGAGCCTAAATAAAAGAACAATAAATAACATATAAAGAGGCTGGTACATTGTATAAATGCACCAGCCTCTTTTTGACATGTAATACAGTGACAACTTTCAGGAAATTACTGTTTCACATCATCATCTAATGATACGCTTATTTGGTTTTGTGTCAGCGGATGGGTAAATTCAATTTTATAACTTTGTAATTTTAGTTGGCGCAAAGTAGAATTACCATACAATGGATCACCGATAACAGGATGGCCAATTTCAGCTAAATGTACACGAATTTGATGTGTACGTCCTGTGTCTAATTTTAGTTCAATTTGGCATCTATTTTCATCAACCATTTGCGAACTTAAAATGTGTGTTATCGCACGTTGACCTGTTTGAGAGATTCGGCGTCTATTTGGATGGAATTTATCTTTACCTATAGGCATGTCTATTGTTTGTGGCTTAATAGGTAATAAACTCTTTACTTCAGCTCGATAAATGCGGTCAATTTGATTATCTTCTAACATGCGGTCTAAAATCTTTTTCATTAAAGGATTTTTAGCAACAATAAGTAATCCTACAGTTTCTTGATCGAGACGATGAATCGGTTCAACATAGTCATTATTTAGAGTATATATGACGTGATTCATTAAAGTATTACTTTCTTTTAAATCATTTGGATGTGTTTTAACACCTTTAGGCTTCATTACAATAGCCAAATCATCATCTTCATAGTAAATTTGAGCATATCGATAACTAGGTAAATAATTACTTTCTTCTGCTGGGTTTGGTAGGTAAACGTCATCACCTGCATTTACTTGATTAATTAACTTAGCAGGCTGATCATTGACAGTAATTTCATTGGACATATTTAAAGTGTGTAAATCTTTTTTTGGTAAGTTTAAGTGTTGAAAAATTTCTCTAATAGTATATTGATCAAACTTTTCTGGGATTTTAAATTTCATGGTATCCTCCTCAATCATTCCTAACTATCATACCATATCACTTACACTAAAAAAATCTGAATATAGTGTATTCCTATAAAATAATATAGTCCTTGCTATTTATTAGGTAAACATAGAGTTACTATACACATTTAAAGTCTCAGTAGCTTTGCAGTTAAAAGTTTTACTTATATTTCGTTTATAGTAATGAAGCTGTATAATATAAAGTGAGCAACAAGTGAAAAGGGGGGACAATATATGGAAAAGCCTACCCGTTTGGCTTTATTAAAAGAAATAGCCGAATATTTAAATGAAGAAACCGAAACTTACAATATGATGCAAGGTGCGTTGAGATTTTTAATCGATGGCACTGAATTTACAACAGGTTGGATATTTTTTATAGATGATGAAGGACATCATGAATTAGTATCTGATGTCGATTTGCCGGGAGCACTGTCAAAACATGATTGTAAATATATGAAAGATGGCACTTGTTGGTGTGTCCAAGCATATCATAATGAAAAACTAACGAAAGCTTCAAATATTATAAATTGTTCGCGTATTAATTTGGCAAATCATGCTTATCATGAAGAAACAGATGGTGTGACACACCACGCAACCGTACCACTTCGCTCAGGTTCTGAACAATTTGGTTTGTTAAATGTTGCCACACCGCATACAAAGCGCTACAGTGAAGAAGATTTAGAATTACTAGAATCAGTAGCTTTTCAAATCGGTTCAGCGATTAAACGTATTATGTTGACCGATCAAGAAAAAGAAGCAGCACGTATAAATGAACGAAATAGACTGGCGAGAGATTTGCATGATTCAGTGAATCAAATGTTATTTTCAGTAAAATTAACTGCACACGCAGCAAAAGTAATGTCTAAAGAAAGTGTGTCACAACAAGCATTCACTGTGATTGAAGAGACGAGCCAACAAGCAGTTAATGAAATGCGAGCGTTAATTTGGCAATTAAAACCTATAGGACTGGAACAGGGGTTAATCTCTGCGATAACTAAATATAGTGAAATGGTAAATCTATCATTGACTGTCGATGTTGAGGGTTTAATTAAATTACCTAGCTTAATAGAAGAAAATGTATATAGAATAATGCAAGAAGCATTAAATAATACACGTAAACATGCAGGTACTTCAAATGTACACTTAACTTTAAATCAAACAGCTAGCCATATATTTATTGAAATAAGCGATGACGGCAACGGTTTTGATAGTGGTCAAAAAGCAGTGGACAATGCACATGGTCTTAATAATATGAAACAACGAACGAAGATGATAGATGGAAATTTACAAGTTAACTCAACAGAGGGAGTAGGTACGACAATCGCGTTACTGATTCCCGTTAAAACCTAAGGGAGGAAGATTATTAATGTATCGAATAATGTTAGTAGATGATCATCATATTGTAAGACAAGGTTTAGAATTTTTATTATCAACAGTTGATGACTTAGAAGTTGTAATGGGATTCTCAGATGGTAAAACCTTTTTAACGCATTTAGCAGAGCATCAAGATAATATGCCAGACATAGTATTACTCGATTTAGTTATGCCTGAAATGAATGGTATTGAAATAACTGAAATATTGAAAACCAAGTATCCAGATATCAAAATTTTAGTATTAACGAGTTACATAGATGATGAGCATGTTATTTCAGCCGTTGATAAAGGTGCAGATGGCTATGAAATGAAAGATGTTGAACCTGAACAGTTAATTAATACTATTAAAAGTGTGTTGAATGGCGAAAAAATTATACACCCGCAAGCTCAAAGTGTAATTGAAGCGGTACGTAATAAACCTCATATGACGAACAAATTATCAAAACGAGAAATTGAAGTCTTATCCGAAATGGTTAAAGGTAAGACCAATAAAGATATTGCAGAAACATTATTTGTTTCAGAAAAAACAATAAAAACTCATGTCAGTCATATATTAAATAAGCTACAAGTTTCAGATAGAACACAAGCTGCAATCTACGCCATGGAAAATAAAATAGTGTAAAAATACCATGTTTATTACTATAGACATGGTATTTTATTATGAAATTGTATTTTTCCTTTAAATATTATTGTTTTTCTATATAATAAAGAATAATAACAAGGAGGGATGGATATGAAAACAAAAAACTTAAGTATCAAAATTGTTATTGCTTTAATTTTAGGTATTGCTGTAGGTTCAATCTGTAATATGTTTGCACAAGCACAATTTGTAGAGGGCATTGATAAATATGTCTTTAATGTTATTGGACAAATTTTCTTAAATCTTATATTTATGTTAGTTGTGCCAGTAGTATTTGTATCAATTGTGCTAGGGGTAGTGGGTGTTGGAGATCCAAAATTATTAGGGGGTATTGGATTAAAAACACTAGGATTTTTCTTATCAACTACTGCTATTGCAATATGTATTGGTATTGCGCTTGCATTAATATTTAAACCTGGTGATGGTCATTCTGATTTATTAAAAAGTGAAGATGTTTCTAGTTATCAAAAAACATTAGATAAACAAAGTCAAGGCAGTGATAACGCTGCAGAACAAACGTTTGATCAGACACTTATAAATCTATTTCCAAAAAATCCACTTCAGGCAATGTCTGAAGGAAATATGCTACAAATTATCACCTTTGCTATTTTTATAGGTGTAGGTATTATCATGATAGGTTCAAAAGCACAAATAGTGCACAAGTTTTTTGAACAAACTAATGAAGTCTTGATGTATATTATAACGATGATAATGAATCTATTTGCACCAATTGGTACATTTGGTTTGGTAGCTCATGCTTTTACAGGGGCAGGATTCGGTGCTATTAAACAATTAGGTATGTATTTCTTTATTGTTTTACTCGCATTGTTTATTCATTTCTTTGTCGTCTATGGGTCTGCTTTGAAATTATTAGGAAAAACCAACCCATTGGCATTTTATAAAGGCTTTTTACCAGCCATTACATTAGGCTTTAGTGCTTCAAGTTCAACCGCAACTTTACCTGTATCAATGAACTGTTCGAAGAAAATGGGGGTGCGACCAGAAATTGCGTCATTTGTTCAACCTCTAGGTGCAACAATCAACATGGATGGAACTGCAATAATGCAAGGGGTCGCTACAATATTTATTGCGCAAATATCAGGTGTTGATCTATCACTCATGCAATTAATTACAGTCGTAGTCATTGCAGTAGTGGCATCGATTGGTACGGCAGGAGTGCCAGGTGTAGGCTTGATCATGCTTGCCATGGTACTAAATGCAATAGGATTAAATCCTGCAGCCATAGGTATTATTCTTGGTATAGATAGACTACTAGATATGACAAGAACATCTGTAAACATTACTGGTGATGCAACATGTGCACTTATTATTTCAAAAAATGAAGAGAAAAAATTACAACGCAATCAATCTGGGGCTAACGAACCAGTTTAAACATAATAAAAGGCTGGGACAATATTGTCCTAGCCTCTTTGCATATTGGCAGTAGCTGACTGTATTGAAAATGCGCTTCAAACCAAGCTTTTTTCAATGCTAGTCATCCTTGCCGGGGTGGGACGACGAAATCATTTTTTCAAAATCAGATTTCTGTCCCACTCCCTTTAAGTTTATGCAAAAACAATAGTTTTATTACCTGCTGTGACTATTACTTTATGCAATACGTGATATTCTACAGCTTGTGCGAGTACTTGTGATTCTACGTGTCGGCCTGCTTTGCGTAAATCTTGGACATTATAACGATGGTTGATACGTATAACGTCTTGATCGATGATGGGTCCTTCATCTAAATCAGACGTAACATAATGCCCCGTAGCTCCTACAAGTTTGACGCCTCGTTCCCATGCTTGTTTGTATGGGTTTGCTCCAATGAATGAAGGTAAGAACGAGTGGTGAATATTGATGATTTTATGTTCATAATGATTAACGAAATTATCTGATAGTATTTGCATATATTTAGCTAAAACGATAAGTTCAGTGTCATGTTTGGCACAAATATCTAAGATTTTTTGTTCAACTACTGGTTTTTCTTCATTACTTGGTACGTAATAAAAAGGAATATTGAAACTTTCGGCAAAATGGCGATTGTTTTCATGGTTACTAACAACACAAACGATTTCGGCTGGGATTTCTTCACGTTGTACACGTAATAATACTTCGTTAAAAGCATGATCTTCTTTTGAGACAAATAACGCAATTTTCGTTTTGACAGAACTATCAAATAGTTCATATGTAATATTGTGGCTTGCTAATTCCGTTTCTAATGCTGCCTTAACACCATCTACCTTTTCAAACTCAAAACGTAAGTATAAATTACCTTCAGTATCATTTTTATTATCATACTCAGTAAAATGATCTAAATGTAAAATATTAGAATTATATTGAGCTATGGTGCTAGTAATTAAAGAAGTAATACCTACTTTATCCTTACATGTTGCGAGTAACATATATTTATCATGCATTGCTTTCCACTCCTAATTTTTAAAAGTAACTTTGATTATAATGAAAATTCTGACAACTGTAAAATTATATTATCCCAAATATGAAAAATTAATGAACTTTAAAATTAACGATGAATAGTAACTAAAAGTAGGTTATAATATAATGTAGTGATTTTAGTAAAAAAGAGTAAAAAGTTAAAAAATAGAAGCGATTACATATGTAAGATTCCGAATACAAGATTCTGCACAAGTCTGAAATGTACGAGTATGGTTGGAAACCGTTAGATTATTTTGACAATTGTGCCAATAATAAAATATTACGAAAAATGAATTTCACTCTTTTATTTTAGTTAAAATTGTATTAAGATGTAATTTGTGTTTCAAGAAGCGTGTATTATTGCAATTTCTTGTGTCCGGATAAAATATTTCTTTTATGAAAGGTAGATTAAAGTAATGGATAGACAAAGTTTTACAGATTTAATTCAAACAAAGTTCAAAATGGTGCGTATTGAGGCAGGGTATACACAAGATACTATGGCTCAAACAATAGGACTATCAAAGAAAACTTTAGTTCAAATAGAAAAAGAAAGAGTATTACCAAATTGGACAACTTGTGTATCGATTTGTGCATTATTTAGAGATTCAGATGTACTTAACAGTACATTCGGATGTGATCCATTAGAAATGGTACAAACTATTTCAAGAAATCATTGTGCGTATCCAAATCACTCAACTACAAGTGATATATATTGGAATACTGTAGATACTCGTAATGGTTACATATTACAAAGTAATAAAGTAAGCGATATTTACAGAGTGTTAAATCAAGAAACGCAACCAATTTTTGGTACTTCAAAATTAAGAGAAGCAGAAACGTACTTTGGTAGAATTTCAAAAGAAGAATTAATGCATGTATAATAAGTAATTCGAAGTGATAGTAGGATTATTAATATAATATGATATTTAATGATTTAATCACTGTATAGAATAGACCTATATCATTAGGTCTTTTTTATTTGTTCAAAGTATCATATAGATTTAATGATGTAAGTACAATAATTATAAAATACTGGTTTTTCAATATATAATGTTTGTGTGACGAAGTTCAATTTAAAGGAGTGCTACAGCATGCATGCATTGCTAATAATATTATTTATGGTTATTATAGGTGCAATTATAGGTGGAGTTACAAATATCATTGCAGTTAGAATGTTATTTCATCCATTTAAAACGTATTATATCTTTAACAAACGTGTCCCATTCACACCGGGACTGATTCCGAAACGTAGAGGTGAAATTGCTACAAAAATCGGACAAGTTATCGAAGAACACTTATTAACAGAAAGTTTAATAAAAGCAAAGTTAAATACTGCGACATCACAGCAAGCGATACATGATATGATTACAGAACAAATTGGGAAATTAAAACATGACAATGCTACAATACACCAATTTGCTCAGAAATTTGATATTGAAATTGCGACATTAGTCGAAGATAAAACAGATCATTTTATTTCAGATAAACTTCAAGCATACTATGACAATCACTATACAGATTCGATTGAATCAATAGTACCAACTGAAATGACAACACTCGTAGACGCTAAAGTCGAAAATTTACATGAAATGCTTTTTGATAGAGCAAATGCATACTTACGATCGGCAAAAGGTACGCACGACATTGCCTCAATGTTAGATACATTTTTTGCTGAAAAGGGCAAAATTATTGGTTTATTACAAATGTTTATGTCCAAAGAAAGTATCGCAGATCGTATTCAAAGTGAATTAATACGAATGACAAGTCATCCAAAAGCCAAAAGCATTGCTCAAGAAATCATTAAAGATGAATATAGCAATCTAAAACAAAAACCGCTACATGAGGTAGTAAATGAAGAACAATTTGTGACTTTAAAAGGTGCATTTAAAGATTTAGTTATTGGTTATATGCAAATAGATAAAAACGTAAATAAACCATTTAATCAATTAATGCCGAATTTTATTACTTATTTAGAGTCGACATTCACTACTAAATTAACGCATATAATCATTGATAATGTTTCACAAAAGTTATCACCAATTATGAAAAAAATAAACTTACGTGGTCTTGTTGAAGAACAGGTAAATTCATTTGAGTTAGATTATATAGAAAAATTAATTATCGATATTGCTAATAAAGAATTAAAATTAATTATGTCTTTAGGATTTTTATTAGGTGGTATTATAGGCGCATTACAAGGTGTAATTGCTATCTTTGTATAACAAATAAAAGTATGTTATTGTATTATCGATGTGGTTAAAAGACACACATACACAGAAGGAGTGAATAAGTTATGGCAGTAAATTTATACGATCATGCAAACCAACTAGAACAAGCTTTAAGAGAAAGTGATGAGTACCAAGCTATTCAAAACGCTTATGAAAATGTTAAAGCTAATGAAGAATCAAAAAAATTATTTGAAGAATTCCGTGAAACTCAATTAAGTTTCCAACAAAAACAAATGCAAGGTGAAGAAATCGGTGAAGAAGAGCTACAAAAAGCGCAAGAGCAAGCTCAACAAATCGAAAATGATTCTAACATTTCTGAATTAATGGCTGCTGAACAAAAAATGAGCCAAGTATTCCAAGAAATCAATCAAATCATTGTAAAACCTTTAGATGAAATTTATGCTGACTAATCAACTTGATTAATCGGATAGATTATAGCCACAACACAAATATTTGTGTTGTGGCTTTTTGTTTGTCGACTGAAATGAAAAGAGTGTGATAAAATATAAATGTAAAAGTGCGTGTTAATCTCACCATAGGAACATTTCAATGTTACATGAATCATTATCACGTCATCTTTAAAAATACCCTTGTACAAAGGAGATCTATTGGATATGGTTAAATTTATTCATTGTGCTGACTTACATTTAGATAGTCCATTCAAATCTAGAAGTTATTTAAGTCAATCAATATTTGAAGATATGCAAAATAGTGCTTATGAAAGTTTTACAAGAATTGTCGATTTAGCCTTAACTGAAGAAGTAGATTTTTTAATTATTGCAGGTGATTTGTTTGATCAACAAAACAGAACATTGCGTGCTGAAGTATTTCTAAAAGAACAATTTGAGAGATTGAATAAAGAACAAATATTTGTATATATTTGTCATGGTAATCATGATCCACTGTCAAATAAAGTTGGAACTGAATGGCCAGAAAATGTTTCTGTATTTTCAGAGAATGTTGAAACATATCAAACAATAACTAAAAACGGAGAAGAAATTTATTTACATGGTTTTAGTTATCAAAATGATGCCAGTTATGAAAATAAAATAGATGCATACCCATCTAGTCAAGGTCAAAAAGGCATACATATCGGAATCTTGCATGGTACTTATAGTAAATCAAATGCTAAAGACCGTTATACAGAATTTATACTCGAAGATTTAAATAAAAAGCTGTATCATTATTGGGCATTAGGTCATATACATGAGAGACAAACGTTAAGTGAAATGCCACAAATTCAATATCCAGGTAATATTCAAGGTAGACACTTTAAAGAACAAGGAGAAAAAGGGTGTCTATTAGTAGAAGGAGATCACTTAAAATTAACAGCTCAATTTATAGCTACACAACACATTCGTTTCGAACAAGCTCAAATTACTTCAGATAAAACTACTAAACAAGGATTGTTTGAAGAAATTCAAAGCTTTAAAGCAAGTGTTAGAGAACAAGGTAAGGCAATTTATCGACTTGATGTATTAGTTAATTCTGACCAGGCTATATCACAACAAGACAAATTGCAAGTCCAAGAGATGATTAGTGATTATGAAAAAAATGAGCATAATTTTGTGTTTATAGAAGATTTAAATATCGTACCAAATGTAGAAAGTAGACACCCGCTCGTGAATGAATTTTCTCAAGATTTAATAAATGATGATAATCTATTTGAACGAGCGATGAACGATTTATACTTGAATCCCAAAGCATCGAAGTATTTAGATAATTTTTCAGAGTTTGATAGAAGAACATTAATACAACATGCGGAAAACTTGTTAAAAGAAGACATGGGAGGTGAGTAAATTGAAAATAAAATCTTTGGATATTTATGGTTACGGTCAATTCATTGAAAGTAAAATTGAATTCAATGATACTTTTACTGAAATATATGGAGAAAATGAAACGGGTAAATCTACAATACAAGCTTTTATCCATTCTATATTGTTCGGCTTTCCAACTAAAAAAGAAAACGAGCCAAGGCTTGAACCTAGATTGGGAAATCAATACGGTGGAAAGTTAACGTTAATTACGGACGATGGTTCAGAAATCCAAGTTGAACGAGTTAAAGGTAGTGCTACAGGTGATGTTAAAGTATATTTACCTAATGGTGCTATTAAAGACGAAGACTGGTTGAAACAATACTTAAATTATATTACTAAACGTACATATCAAGGCATATTTTCATTTGATGTTTTAGGACTGCAAGATATTCATAAAAATATGAATGAAACTCAGTTACAAGATTATTTGTTACAAGCAGGCGCATTAGGTTCTACCGAATTTACTAGTATGCGTGCGCAATTACATGAACGTAAAGATGAAATTTATAAAAAATCTGGACGGAATCCTACAATTAATCAACAACTGGAACAATTAAATCAGTTAGAAGCTCAAATTCGTGACGAAGAAGCTAAACTAACAACGTACCAAAGATATGTAGATGATAAAGACAAAGCAGAGCGACGTTTAAATAATTTGAAGCAAAATTTGGCACAATTATCGAAAATGCATAACGAAAAACAAAAAGAGCTTGCACTTCATGAACAAACACAAGAATGGAAATCATTGGAAGGTTCACTCAATATTGAACCAGTACATTTTCCAGAACAAGGTATTGATCGTTATGAAACTTCAAAAAGTCAAATCGACACTTTAAAAACAGACATTAGCTTACGTGAAGAGAAATTAGCGCAATTAGAAAATGAAAATAATAGAATTAATGTCGCTGAAAAACAAGATATAGAAGCAATTAATGCGTTGTATCAGCAAGAGAACAAAATAAAACAACAAGAATTTGAACTTAAATCATTAGATAAAGAGATACAAGACAAACAACGTGAAAAAGCTGGTCTGCAAACACATATAGGCTGGCAAGAGATTTATCATGACGTAGACAGTTCGGAAGCTATGAAGAGTCATGTCAATGAACAGATCAAGGTGAAGCAAGAGCAAGCAGCCTATATACAACGATTAGAGCGAGATATAGAAGAAAACAAAATTGATAATGAAACAAACGATGGCGAGCTAGATGCTTTAGAAGCAGATATCGTTCCAGAAGAAACATTTGAAAAGAAAAAGCAACATAGCCGTCAACAATTTGAGTTAAAAGAAAAAAATAATCTTTATCATAAAATGAAAGAAGCATTTGATAACGAGCAAAAAGAAAAAGAACGTAAACAAAATTTATTAAGAATGAGCCTTATCGTTTTATCTATTATTGGTTTGGGATTAACGATTTTTGCTTTTATGTCTGCGAACCTTATTTTCGCTATCGTCTTTGCAATCTTGACAGTGGTCTTTATTGTAGGCGTGTTCTTTGTCAAAACGAAACAAGTTGGTCACAGCGAAACTTTCTCTAAAGAGATAGAAGATTTAGAATCACAAGTTGCTGACTTGGAACAAAATTATGATTTAGATTTTGATTTAGATGAACAATATCGCATTAGAGAACAATGGAATAATGCTCTGAAAACACAAGAAGCTTTAGATAAAAAAGAGCAATATTTGAATAATAGCTATAGTCATGCGCAAAAATTATTTAATAATGCTGAAACTAATATTTCTAATGCAAAGACAGAATTAAATTTATCTGATAAAATATCAGACGAATTAATTATAGATATTATAAGTACTATCAATAAAGCCAAAGAGTTTGATACACATATTAACGAATTAATTCAACAAAGAAATAACTTAAAAGACGATATTGACAACTTTTATAATCATGCACAAGAAGTAACTAAAAATCAGTTTACACAATTTAATGCACTCGCGTTTTTCCATGATGTTAAACAATGGTTAAATGAGGCTAGAAGTAATTTAGAGCAATTCACACGTAATAGTGATCAAATTAAATTAATAAAAAATGAAATCAAACAATTGTCATTAAGATTACAAGAAAATCAAGACGTTGTATCTCAATTGTTTGAACATGTTAATGTTGAAGATGAAGAATCGTATTATCAACAACATGAACGCTATCAAAAGTATCATCAACAACTAAACAGGTTTAATGATTTATCTAAATATCTAGAAAATCAAAATTATTCCTATGATGATAATTCAAAATTAAGTAGTAAAACGTATGCACAGCTTGCACAAGAAGATTCAGTTCTATCAAAACAAGTCGATGACTATAATGATCAATTTCTTGAACTACAATCTGAAGTTAGTGACTTAAACTCTAAGATTACACATATGGAAACAGATACGACACTGGCAAATCTACGACATCAATATCATATATTGAAAAATCGCTTGAATGATGAAGCGAAAGATTGGGCAAGTTTAAGTTATCTGCAAGCACTTGTTGACGGTCACATACAACAAATTAAAGATAAAAGATTGCCTCAAGTTATTAATGAAGCAACGAGTATCTTTAATCATTTAACAAGTGGGAATTATGTTCAAGTAACTTATGCTAACAATGATTTAATGGTTAAACATATCAATGGTCAAATGTATTTTCCTGTTGAATTAAGTCAATCAACAAAAGAATTGCTATACATTGCATTACGTTTGAGCTTGATTATGACATTAAAACCGTATTATCCGTTTCCAATTATTATTGATGATGCATTTGTTCATTTTGATAAAAAACGTAAAGAATTGATGTTAAATTATTTAAGAACATTACCACATGATTACCAGATTTTATACTTCACATGTATGAGAGATTCATCTATACCAACAAAACAAATCGTCACTTTAAATAAACCTGAGGAAGGCGGTAAATAATGCGAAATGTTGAGAAACTTAATGCAGGAGATTCAGTAGATCATTTCTTCCTAATTCATAAAGCGACACAAGGTGTTACAGCACAAGGCAAAGACTATATGACTTTATATTTACAAGATAAAAGTGGAGATATAGAAGCTAAGTTATGGACAGTTACTAAAGAAGATATGAAATTATTAGAACCTGAAAAAATTATTCACGTGCTTGGTGATGTTATAAACTACCGTGGACGTAAGCAGATGAAAATTAATAAATTTAGATTAGCAACTCCTAAAGATAATATGAAAACGCAAGATTTTGTAGGTGGAGCACCATTAACACCAGACCAAATCCAAGAAGAAATTTCACACTATATGTTAGAAATTGAAAATGCTAATTTGCAACGTATCACACGTCATTTGATTCGTAAGTATCAAGATGCATTCTTTACGTTTCCAGCAGCTAGTTCGCACCACCATAACTTTGCCAGTGGGTTAAGTTATCACGTTTTGACAATGTTACAAGTTGCCAAATCAATATGTGATATTTATCCGTTGTTAAATCGTAGCTTATTATATAGTTCAATTATTTTACATGATTTAGGAAAAGTTAGAGAGTTAAGTGGACCGGTTGCTACCACATACACGGTCGAAGGAAATTTATTAGGACACATTTCCATCGCAAGTGAAGAAGTATCAGAAGCAGCGAAAGAATTGAATATTGAAGGTGAAGAAATCATGTTGCTTAAACATATGATTTTAGCCCACCATGGAAAAATGGAATTTGGCTCACCTAAGTTACCTCATATTAAAGAAGCTGAAATCTTATTCTTTATTGATAATATTGATGCGAAAATGAATATGTTTGAAAAAGCATATAATAAAACTGAAAAAGGTCAGTTTACAGAACGTATCTTTGGCTTAGATGGCAGACAATTTTATAAACCTACAACGTTAGACTAAATAAAAAAACGACACGTATGATAAAGTTCATACGTGTCGTTTTTATTTCTATTGTCCAGATGACATAGCAGGGCTAGCACCTTGTTGTTGTTGCTGTTGTTGCTGTTGTTGCTTGATTTTCTCGGGATCTAAAATTGAATCTTCAATTGCATTTTTGATATCTCTATCTTTATAGTCTACTTTATATTCTTCAAGTAATGATTTGTATGCATCTGTTAGTAGTTTAGGTTCTTTTTGAACTTTTTGTTGTATAATTTGTGATTTAAGTTTACCTTTTTCATCATCGAAATCAGATTCTTTATCTGCTTTTATGATGTGATAACCGTAATCTGTTTTCACAATATCAGATACTTCACCTTCTTTAAGTTTAAATAAGGCTTTTTCAAACTTGTCATCCATTTGTCCTTTAATGACGTAACCTAAGCTACCACCTTTTTTAGCAGAAGCTGTGTCTTTAGATTCTTCTTTAGCAATATCACTAAATTTATCAGGGTTTTTATCTACTTCTTTTTGTATTTTTTCAGCTTTTTCTTTTGCTTTTTTATCTGATAAACCTTCTTTATCGTCTTTATTTTCTTTGACTTTAATTAAAATATGAGAACCTTTTTTAGTATCTTCTTTAATCTCTTTATCAGATATATCAACTTTTTCATTTAATAATTGTTTTTGATAAGTTTGTAATTTTTTTTGCTCTTTGTAATCATCTAAAGTCATACTTTGTTGTTTTAACATGCTTTCAAATTGATCTTTACCACCGTATTGTTTTTGTTCTTTTTCAATTTCTTTGTCAATTTTTTCTGTATCAACTTTATCTTTATATTTATCAGCTAGCAATTTGTTCAATAGAATTTGGAATGAACTATTAGCAATTTGTTCATCACCCATTTTATTCATAACATCTTCTACTTTAACATCTCCAGCTTTTGAAGAAATTAGCGTATCTTCTTTAGAATCTGTAGTATTATTGCCGCATGCGTTTAATAAAAGGGCACTTGCAGTGACTGGTATTAAGACTTTCTTAAATGATTTCATATGTTGGAAACTCCTTTTGTAATAATAACAAGGTAAATATAACATAAACTCAAGATTTGACCAATTATAAACTAATGATATAAGACTATAGTATTAGTTGTTATAGCCTATAAAGTAACTACGCTATACAAAAGACCTATTAGCATATTATCAAATTTTTTCTGTAAATGGTTGTGAAATGATAAAACCTACAATCGATGTTTTTAACAAGATTGTAGGTACTTTTGTCATATATGAATAGCTTTATTCGAGTTAACGTTTATACGCGATTGGATTTTAGTTGTCTGCGTTCAACCCAATTTAAAATATTTATACCTGTTTGGTGTTCTTCGATATGCGTCCCTTCATTAGAAAATACGATGATTTTTAAATAGAGGAAATCCATAATAGAATAACCAATATTGAGTGCTAATAAAAACATCAAATAGTGACCTATGAATGGAAAAAGTATGCAAAGATAAATGCAAATTGACGAAATGATGATAAATGGCATAACCAAATCAATGCAAAAGTATATTTTATTGATAGGTGTATTTACGTAAGTATTATAAAAAGGTACACGCTTTTGGCGTATGAGTTTATATTTTTTAAAAGATTTATAATAAGGGAACAGAAAAATTAAATGTATAGCTTTATGCACTGGATAAAGCAAAATAACGATAACAAGAAATAACAAAAAATATCTATCTGTTAAGGCAGTGTTTGAAAAATAATGCATAATTTCAAAACAAACTAAATAGGAAATAATGGTTGCAACAAAGCTTAAAAAAGCAATTCTTGGCAGACCAAAGCGTGCATTAATATCAATATGACGTGAGCATAAAAACATACACCAATTCTCCTTTAAATGATAAGTGTAATATATCTAAGTATTATCTACCGTATTGAATTAATCGTCAAGATAGTTTTATAAAAAATAGAGACATTACACGCATAACTAACGTCAATGTCTCTATTAAATACTATTAATTTAACTATAGATTATTTATCTTTTTCAAATGTTTTACTTATTTCTTCTCCACGGTTTTGTAGATTTTCTACATGTGATTGGATACGTTCAATATTTGGGTTGATATCTGCTTTAAACGAACCAATCATTTCTTTAACTTCATCACCTATTGAACTACCGAATTCAGTACTTTCTGATTTGATTTGAGCGACATAGTTTGTAATGTCGTTAATATTTTGTTTGATTGAATCTACTTCACGACTTAATTCAGAATCAGCGCCTGTTGGTTTTACTTGATTACCAGTTAATTGGTTTTGTGTTTTATTTTCACGATTCATTAACACGACACCAACACCAGTAGCAACACCTGCACCTAACCCTAATAATACTTGAGCTACTTTCATAAATACTCTCCTCATTTCTAAAATATCTCAATAATTAATATTACACTATTACCCATTTTAAAGAATAATTAAGCATTATTATTCAAATTGTGCAGCGATCTGTTTAGCAATAGTTTCTTTTTGTGCATCGTCAATTATATCTTCATGCGTTTCCCATTTATAACCGAAACCATCAGTATCATTTTCATATCTTGGTAGTAAATGGAAATGTAGATGGAATACAGATTGGTCTGCAAATTCACCATTATTTTGAATTATATTTAAACCATCTGGATTAAATGCTGATTTGATAGCATTTGCTACTTTTGGCAAAGCTGCACCGATATGTTTCATTGTTTCTTCATCGGTTTCGAAAATATTAGCTGATACTTTTTTAGGTACTAATAACGTATGACCTTTAGTTACTTGAGAAATATCTAAAAAGGCATAAACGTAGTCATCTTCATAAACTTTGAAACTTGGGATGTCACCTGCGATGATTTTACTAAAGATTGTTTCAGTCATATAAACTACACTCCTTGTATCATTGTTATGGACTATTATAGCATTCCTTGTTATGATTCGTAATATTTCAACTATATATTTATCACTGAAATTATTTTTTTGATACAATGTATTTTATGGAGGTGCGAAATGACAGTAAAAGTAGAAAATCTAACAGGTGGGTATGGTAAAACACCTGTAATTAACAATATAAATTTTGAATTGAAATCAGGAGAAATAGTAGGGCTGATTGGACTGAATGGCGCAGGGAAAAGTACGACTATTAAGCATATGTTAGGACTACTTAACCCAATGCAAGGTAAGCTTTCTATTTCGAATGTTGATATTAATGAAGATGTTGAAAATTATAGAAAAAAATTGTCTTATATACCAGAATCACCAGTCATATATGACGAACTAACATTACAAGAACATATTTATATGACAGCAATGGCTTATGGTATAGATAGAGAGACTGCTATGGAACGTGCAGAACCATTACTACAAACTTTTCGCCTTAAACAAGAATTAGGTATATTTCCTAGTCACTTCTCTAAAGGGATGAAACAAAAAGTCATGATAATATGCGCTTTTATCGTTAATCCTGAATTATATATTATTGACGAACCTTTTCTTGGTTTAGATCCATTAGGTATACAATCAATGTTAGATTTAATGGTAGAAAAGAAAGAAGAGGGTAGAACAGTATTAATGAGTACCCATATTTTGGCAACTGCAGAGAAATACTGCGACCGTTTTATTATACTAGATAAAGGTGAAATCGTAGCAATAGGTGATTTAGCAAGCTTACAGTCGCAAACTGGAATGACAGATAAAACACTAGACGAAATTTATATCCATGTTACTCAAGGTGGACAACAATCATGAGTCAAAGTGCAAAAGCTTTATTTAATAGAAGAAAGCAAGCAATCACAAAAGAAAAGCAATATTATAATAAATTTATTTTTAACGGTCATTTTTCAGTCTTTTTAGTTATATTATTAGGTGCTTTTATTTTGGGTTATGGTGAATGGTTACAAACGATGCCTAAAAATATTAATTATGCGTTGATTGTCAGTATAATTGTAGCTATTACATCACTGTTTCCAATAAGAACATTGCTGAAAGAAGCAGATAAACTCTTTTTATTACCGTTTGAACAACATATGAGTACTTATATGAAGAAAAGTCTTGTTTATAGTTATATGTTGAGAGTTGGGATGCAAATTGTTATTGTTCTCATATTCTTTCCACTATTTTATGTGCTGAATAATCAGACCTTTAGTTTTTATATTGTATTTGCTATTGTTGCACTCATAAATCCAATGTTAGGTTTGCTGTTAAAATGGCAATGGTACAAGTATAAATTAGAAGGTTGGTCAGTACATACGTTATTGTTTATTCTATACACGGCTATGTATTATGTAACGTTAGAAGTTAAAAATTTATCTGGCCTACCTATCGTAATAATATTAATAGCGTTAATTGTATTGCTGCGTTATTTAAACCAAAAGCAATTGTTTCCGTGGGAACGAATGATTAATGCTGAAGAACAACATCATATGAACTATTATAAATTTGTAAATATGTTTACAGATGTAAAACATATCAAAACAACTGCAGTAAGAAGAAGTTATTTAGATCCTCTTTTACCTACACCTAAGGGGAAACGATTTAATGAAAATAATATGTATTTATATTTATTTATCCGCAGTTTTGTTAGAGGTAAAGATGCATTTAACATTATCTTAAGGTTGATTTTGATAGCAATCGTCTTAATGGTATGGCTTGACCAAATGATAATATCATTAATAATCGGAAGTTTATTTATGTATATTATTATTTTGCAAATGGCACAATTTTATACGCAACAAGCCTATGGTTTGTGGCCACAAGTATGGCCAGTGTCTGATGCTAAAGTGATTAAAGGATACGAACAATTTTTATATCGGTTAATGACTATTGTAGGTGTAATATTATTTATCACTTATACAAGTGTGCAACCATTGTTTTTCTATTACGCTTTAATCTTTTTTGTAGTGGGTGCTATCACAATTAGAAATGTGACAAAAAAACTTAAATATCAAGAAGCTTTATTACGAGATTAAACAAAAAGGCTGGGTCATAATTGATATGACCCAGCCTCAATTTATATTGCCAGTAGATGACTGAAAATGCTCGTTAATCAAGCTTTCAATTCTAGTTTTACAAGCAGGAGTGAAACGATGAAATCATTTTTATTAAAATCAGATTTCTGTCTCACTCCTATTTTAGTGTATTAACATTGCTATTTAATTATCATCAATTGGATATAAAAATCTTTCGAAGTAACTTGAATGTTGCCCGCTTAGTCCAAAGAATTGACTTAATGCAAGCTTATCGAAGTGATTTTTAAAAACAGAAGATGCTTTAAAG
>ERZ1023266.58-NODE-58-length-28897-cov-48.712537_pt1 | contig 28897 bp, 18 predicted proteins | sample MGYA00380462_ERZ1023266 | MGnify/ENA primary metagenome ERZ1023266 (study PRJEB33173, sample SAMEA4830414) | metagenome | study: EMG produced TPA metagenomics assembly of the PRJEB25223 data set...
AAGGAGGTAGGCTCCTTGATTGATGTAAATAATTTCCATTATATGAAAATAGGACTTGCTTCACCTGAAAAAATCAGATCTTGGTCTTTTGGTGAAGTCAAAAAGCCAGAAACAATAAACTATCGTACACTTAAACCAGAAAAAGATGGTCTTTTCTGTGAAAGAATTTTTGGACCTACAAAAGACTGGGAATGTAGTTGTGGTAAATACAAACGTGTGCGTTATAAAGGCATGGTTTGTGACAGATGTGGTGTGGAAGTAACTAAATCTAAAGTGCGTCGTGAACGCATGGGACACATTGAATTAGCAGCACCAGTATCACATATTTGGTATTTCAAAGGTATCCCAAGTCGTATGGGCCTTTTATTAGATATGTCACCAAGAGCATTAGAAGAAGTTATTTACTTCGCGTCTTATGTGGTAGTTAACCCAGGACCAACAGGTTTAGAGAAGAAAACATTACTTTCTGAAGCAGAATACAGAGAGTATTATGATAAATTCCCAGGCCAATTTAGCGCTAAAATGGGTGCTGAAGGTATTAAAGATTTATTAGCAGAAATAAATTTAGATGATGAATTAAAACACTTACGTGATGAGCTTGAATCAGCTACAGGGCAAAGATTGACTCGTGCTATTAAACGTTTAGAAGTTGTTGAATCATTTAGACATTCTGGTAATAATCCTGCTTGGATGATTTTAGACGTATTACCAATTATTCCACCAGAGATCAGACCAATGGTTCAATTAGATGGTGGACGTTTTGCTACAAGTGATTTAAACGATTTATATCGTCGTGTTATTAACCGTAATAACCGTTTAAAACGTTTATTAGACTTAGGTGCTCCTGGCATCATCGTACAAAACGAAAAACGTATGTTACAAGAAGCAGTAGATGCTTTAATTGATAATGGTCGTCGTGGCCGTCCAGTTACTGGTCCAGGTAACCGTCCATTAAAATCATTGTCACATATGTTAAAAGGTAAACAAGGTCGTTTCCGTCAAAACTTATTAGGTAAACGTGTTGACTATTCAGGCCGTTCTGTTATTGCAGTAGGACCTAGCTTGAAGATGTACCAATGTGGACTACCTAAAGAAATGGCATTAGAATTATTCAAACCATTCATTATGAAAGAATTAGTACAACGTGAAATTGCAACGAATATTAAAAATGCCAAAAGTAAAATTGAACGCATGGACGATGAAGTATGGGATGTTTTAGAAGATGTTATCGTAGAACACCCAGTATTACTTAACCGTGCGCCTACACTTCACAGATTAGGTATCCAAGCCTTTGAACCAACATTAGTTGAAGGTCGTGCGATTCGTTTACATCCACTTGTAACGACGGCTTATAACGCTGACTTTGATGGTGACCAAATGGCTGTTCACGTACCTTTATCTAAAGAAGCACAAGCTGAAGCACGTATGTTAATGTTAGCTGCACAAAATATCTTAAACCCTAAAGATGGTAAACCAGTTGTTACACCATCACAGGATATGGTATTAGGTAACTATTATTTAACATTAGAACGTGCAGATGCTGTGAATACAGGTACAATTTACAACGATACTAACGAAGTATTAAAAGCGTATGCTAATGGTTATGTGCACTTACACACACGTATTGGTGTGCACGCACAATCATTTAATAATCCAACATTTACAGAAGAACAAAATCGTAAGATCTTGACAACATCTGTAGGTAAAGTGATATTTAATGAGATTATTCCTGATTCATTCGCCTATATTAATGAACCTTCACAAGCTAATTTAGAAGATAAAACACCAGATAAGTACTTTGTTTCTGCAACTGAACTAGGTGAAGGCGGATTACAAGAATACTTCAAAGATCAACCACTTGTTGATCCATTCAACAAAAAATTCTTAGGTAATATCATTGCCGAAGTGTTCAATCGCTTTAGCATCACTGACACATCAATGATGCTTGATAGAATGAAAGACTTAGGATTTAAGTTCTCTTCTAAAGCGGGTATTACTGTTGGTGTATCTGATATTGTGGTATTACCAGACAAGCAAGATATTTTAGATGAACATGAAGAATTAGTTGAACGTATTACAAAACAATTTAATCGTGGTTTAATTACTGAAGATGAGCGTTATAACCGAGTAGTCGAAATTTGGACAGACGCCAAAGATAAGATTCAAGGTGAATTAATGCAGTCATTAGATAAAACAAACCCTATCTTCATGATGAGTGACTCTGGTGCCCGTGGTAACGCATCTAACTTTACACAGTTAGCAGGTATGCGTGGACTCATGGCTGCGCCATCCGGTAAAATTATTGAGTTACCAATTACATCATCATTCCGTGAAGGTCTAACAGTATTAGAGTACTTTATTTCTACTCACGGTGCGCGTAAAGGTCTTGCCGATACAGCACTGAAAACTGCCGATTCAGGTTACCTTACTCGTCGTCTTGTTGATGTGGCTCAAGATGTTATTGTCCGTGAAGAAGATTGTGGTACAGACCGTGGTTTACTTGTTTCAGACATCAAAGAAGGTACTGAAATGATTGAACCATTCATCGAGCGTATCGAAGGTCGTTATTCTAAAGAAACAATTCGTCACCCTGAAACAGATGCAATTATCATCCGTCCAGACGAATTAATTACTGCAGATATCGCTAAACAAATTACAGATGCTGGTATTGAAGAAATGTATATCCGTTCAGCATTTACATGTAATACACGTCATGGTGTATGTGAAAAATGTTACGGTAAAAACCTTGCTACAGGTGAAAAAGTCGAAGTTGGTGAAGCAGTTGGTACAATTGCAGCCCAATCAATCGGTGAACCTGGTACACAGCTTACAATGCGTACATTCCACACAGGTGGGGTAGCAGGTAGCGATATCACTCAAGGTCTTCCTCGTATCCAAGAAATCTTTGAAGCGCGTAATCCAAAAGGACAAGCGGTAATCACTGATATCGAAGGTACGGTAGAAGACATTAAACTAGCGAAAGACCGTCAACAAGAAATTGTCATTAAAGGTAATAATGAAACTAGATCTTACCTTGCTTCAGGTACTTCAAGATTGAAAGTAGAAGTTGGACAAGCAGTAGAGCGTGGAGAAGTATTAACTGAAGGTTCAATTGAACCGAAAAACTTCTTATCTGTTGCTGGCTTGAACGCAACTGAAAGCTACTTACTAAAAGAAGTTCAAAAAGTTTACCGTATGCAAGGTGTTGAAATCGACGATAAACACGTTGAGGTTATGGTAAGACAAATGTTACGTAAAGTACGTATCATTGAAGCAGGCGATACGAAACTATTACCTGGTTCATTAGTAGACATTCACAACTTTACTGATGCTAACCGTGAAGCGTTCAAAGAACGTAAACGTCCAGCAACAGCTAAACCAGTATTATTAGGTATTACGAAAGCATCTCTTGAAACTGAAAGCTTCTTATCTGCGGCTTCATTCCAAGAAACAACTCGTGTCCTAACAGATGCTGCAATTAAAGGTAAACGTGATAACTTACTTGGCTTGAAGGAAAATGTTATTATCGGTAAATTGATTCCAGCAGGTACAGGTATGAGACGTTATAGAGACGTTAAATACGATAAAGCTGCTCCGGAACAAGAAATAGAAGAAGCTATTATTACTGAATAACAAGGTGTATAAAACATAGTGACCGATGCCTTAATCGGTCACTTGTTTTTTTGATAATAAAGTCTATTTATAGTTGACGTGACACCATGTAGATGTTACTATTATTAAGGTTGATGCAAGCAGAACTTTGGAGGATATTTTATGTCTAATGAAAAAGTTGCACGCTTTAACAAACAACACTATGTTATTGGTCAGAGACAGACGCTGAAAGCGCTGAGCAACGATCAAGTTACATCATTGATTATCGCTGAAGACGTAGAAGTTTATGTACTTTCTCGCGTGTTAAGCCAAATCAATCTACAAACAATGCCTATATCATTTTTTGCGAGCAAACAAGCTTTAGGAGAATGTGTAGGGATTAATGTTAATGCTTCTATTGTTGCATTACTAAAATGAGATTAGTGAGAAGATATTCTTACTAAATTTTATTTAACCTAAAAATGAACCACCTGGATGTGTGGGATTAAAAAGTGAAGAGAGGAGGACATATCACATGCCAACTATTAACCAATTAGTACGTAAACCAAGACAAAGCAAAATCAAAAAATCAGATTCTCCAGCTTTAAATAAAGGTTTCAACAGTAAAAAGAAAAAATTTACTGACTTAAACTCACCACAAAAACGTGGTGTATGTACTCGTGTAGGTACAATGACACCTAAAAAACCTAACTCAGCGTTACGTAAATATGCACGTGTGCGTTTATCAAACAACATCGAAATTAACGCATACATCCCTGGTATCGGACATAACTTACAAGAACACAGTGTTGTACTTGTACGTGGTGGACGTGTAAAAGACTTACCAGGTGTGCGTTACCATATTGTACGTGGAGCACTTGATACTTCAGGTGTTGACGGACGTAGACAAGGTCGTTCATTATACGGAACTAAGAAACCTAAAAACTAAGAATTTAGTTTTTAATTAAATCTTAAACTTAAAATATTTAATATAAGGAAGGGAGGATTTACATTATGCCTCGTAAAGGATCAGTACCTAAAAGAGACGTATTACCAGATCCAATTCATAACTCTAAGTTAGTAACTAAATTAATTAACAAAATTATGTTAGATGGTAAACGTGGAACAGCACAAAGAATTCTTTATTCAGCATTCGACCTAGTTGAACAACGCAGTGGTCGTGATGCATTAGAAGTATTCGAAGAAGCAATCAACAACATTATGCCAGTATTAGAAGTTAAAGCTCGTCGCGTAGGTGGTTCTAACTATCAAGTACCAGTAGAAGTTCGTCCAGAGCGTCGTACTACTTTAGGTTTACGTTGGTTAGTTAACTATGCACGTCTTCGTGGTGAAAAAACGATGGAAGATCGTTTAGCTAACGAAATTTTAGATGCAGCAAATAATACAGGTGGTGCCGTTAAGAAACGTGAGGACACTCACAAAATGGCTGAAGCAAACAAAGCATTTGCTCACTACCGTTGGTAAGATAAAAGCTTTTACCCTGAGTGTGTTCTATATTAATGAATTTTCATTAAGCGTTCATGCTTAGGGCATCGCCATATCTATCGTATTTATTCAGTAATATAAACTGGAAGGAGAAAAAATACATGGCTAGAGAATTTTCATTAGAAAAAACTCGTAATATCGGTATCATGGCTCACATTGATGCTGGTAAAACGACTACGACTGAACGTATTCTTTATTACACTGGCCGTATCCACAAAATTGGTGAAACACACGAAGGTGCTTCACAAATGGACTGGATGGAGCAAGAACAAGACCGTGGTATTACTATCACATCTGCTGCAACAACAGCAGCTTGGGAAGGTCACCGTGTAAACATTATCGATACACCTGGACACGTAGACTTCACTGTAGAAGTTGAACGTTCATTACGTGTACTTGACGGAGCAGTTACAGTACTTGATGCACAATCAGGTGTTGAACCTCAAACTGAAACAGTTTGGCGTCAGGCTACAACTTATGGTGTTCCACGTATCGTATTTGTAAACAAAATGGACAAATTAGGTGCTAACTTCGAATACTCTGTAAGTACATTACATGATCGTTTACAAGCTAACGCTGCTCCAATCCAATTACCAATTGGTGCGGAAGACGAATTCGAAGCAATCATTGACTTAGTTGAAATGAAATGTTTCAAATATACAAATGATTTAGGTACTGAAATTGAAGAAATTGAAATTCCTGAAGACCACTTAGATAGAGCTGAAGAAGCTCGTGCTAGCTTAATCGAAGCAGTTGCAGAAACTAGCGACGAATTAATGGAAAAATATCTTGGTGACGAAGAAATTTCAGTTTCTGAATTAAAAGAAGCTATCCGCCAAGCTACTACTAACGTAGAATTCTACCCAGTACTTTGTGGTACAGCTTTCAAAAACAAAGGTGTTCAATTAATGCTTGACGCTGTAATTGATTACTTACCTTCACCACTAGACGTTAAACCAATTATTGGTCACCGTGCTAGCAACCCTGAAGAAGAAGTAATCGCGAAAGCAGACGATTCAGCTGAATTCGCTGCATTAGCGTTCAAAGTTATGACTGACCCTTATGTTGGTAAATTAACATTCTTCCGTGTGTATTCAGGTACAATGACATCTGGTTCATACGTTAAGAACTCTACTAAAGGTAAACGTGAACGTGTAGGTCGTTTATTACAAATGCACGCTAACTCACGTCAAGAAATCGATACTGTATACTCTGGAGATATCGCTGCTGCGGTAGGTCTTAAAGATACAGGTACTGGTGATACTTTATGTGGTGAGAAAAATGACATTATCTTGGAATCAATGGAATTCCCAGAGCCAGTTATTCACTTATCAGTAGAGCCAAAATCTAAAGCTGACCAAGATAAAATGACTCAAGCTTTAGTTAAATTACAAGAAGAAGACCCAACATTCCATGCACACACTGACGAAGAAACTGGACAAGTTATCATCGGTGGTATGGGTGAGCTTCACTTAGACATCTTAGTAGACCGTATGAAGAAAGAATTCAACGTTGAATGTAACGTAGGTGCTCCAATGGTTTCATATCGTGAAACATTCAAATCATCTGCACAAGTTCAAGGTAAATTCTCTCGTCAATCTGGTGGTCGTGGTCAATACGGTGATGTTCACATTGAATTCACACCAAACGAAACAGGCGCAGGTTTCGAATTCGAAAACGCTATCGTTGGTGGTGTAGTTCCTCGTGAATACATTCCATCAGTAGAAGCTGGTCTTAAAGATGCTATGGAAAATGGTGTTTTAGCAGGTTATCCTTTAATTGATGTTAAAGCTAAATTATATGATGGTTCATACCATGATGTCGATTCATCTGAAATGGCCTTCAAAATTGCTGCATCATTAGCACTTAAAGAAGCTGCTAAAAAATGTGATCCTGTAATCTTAGAACCAATGATGAAAGTAACTATTGAAATGCCTGAAGAGTACATGGGTGATATCATGGGTGACGTAACATCTCGTCGTGGACGTGTTGATGGTATGGAACCTCGTGGTAATGCACAAGTTGTTAATGCTTATGTACCACTTTCAGAAATGTTCGGTTATGCAACATCATTACGTTCAAACACTCAAGGTCGCGGTACTTACACTATGTACTTCGATCACTATGCTGAAGTTCCAAAATCAATCGCTGAAGATATTATCAAGAAAAATAAAGGTGAATAATATAACTTGTTTTGACTAGCTAGCCTAGGTTAAAATACAAGGTGAGCTTAAATGTAAGCTATCATCTTTATAGTTTGATTTTTTGGGGTGAATGCATTATAAAAGAATTGTAAAATTCTTTTTGCATCGCTATAAATAATTTCTCATGATGGTGAGAAACTATCATGAGAGATAAATTTAAATATTATTTTTAATTAGAATAGGAGAGATTTTATAATGGCAAAAGAAAAATTCGATCGTTCTAAAGAACATGCCAATATCGGTACTATCGGTCACGTTGACCATGGTAAAACAACATTAACAGCAGCAATCGCTACTGTATTAGCAAAAAATGGTGACTCAGTTGCACAATCATATGACATGATTGACAACGCTCCAGAAGAAAAAGAACGTGGTATCACAATCAATACTTCTCACATTGAGTACCAAACTGACAAACGTCACTACGCTCACGTTGACTGCCCAGGACACGCTGACTACGTTAAAAACATGATCACTGGTGCTGCTCAAATGGACGGCGGTATCTTAGTAGTATCTGCTGCTGACGGTCCAATGCCACAAACTCGTGAACACATTCTTTTATCACGTAACGTTGGTGTACCAGCATTAGTAGTATTCTTAAACAAAGTTGACATGGTTGACGATGAAGAATTATTAGAATTAGTAGAAATGGAAGTTCGTGACTTATTAAGCGAATATGACTTCCCAGGTGACGATGTACCTGTAATCGCTGGTTCAGCATTAAAAGCTTTAGAAGGCGATGCTCAATACGAAGAAAAAATCTTAGAATTAATGGAAGCTGTAGATACTTACATTCCAACTCCAGAACGTGATTCTGACAAACCATTCATGATGCCAGTTGAGGACGTATTCTCAATCACTGGTCGTGGTACTGTTGCTACAGGCCGTGTTGAACGTGGTCAAATCAAAGTTGGTGAAGAAGTTGAAATCATCGGTTTACATGACACATCTAAAACAACTGTTACAGGTGTTGAAATGTTCCGTAAATTATTAGACTACGCTGAAGCTGGTGACAACATTGGTGCATTATTACGTGGTGTTGCTCGTGAAGACGTACAACGTGGTCAAGTATTAGCTGCTCCTGGTTCAATTACACCACATACTGAATTCAAAGCAGAAGTATACGTATTATCAAAAGACGAAGGTGGACGTCACACTCCATTCTTCTCAAACTATCGTCCACAATTCTATTTCCGTACTACTGACGTAACTGGTGTTGTTCACTTACCAGAAGGTACTGAAATGGTAATGCCTGGTGATAACGTTGAAATGACAGTAGAATTAATCGCTCCAATCGCGATTGAAGACGGTACTCGTTTCTCAATCCGTGAAGGTGGACGTACTGTAGGATCAGGCGTTGTTACTGAAATCATTAAATAATTTCTAATTTCTTAGATTTTATATAAAAAGAAGATCCCTCAATCGAGGGGTCTTTTTTTAATGTGTAAATTTTGTAATGGCTATTCGATTTAGAAGAACAATAATTGATGAAAGACTGACTAATAAAACTTATAACTGATAATACTGTTTAAATAAAATTGTTGAGTCTTGGACATTGTAAAATGCTCCCTTCAAAGTTTTCATTTTTTCAATGTCTACTTTGAAGGGAGCATTTCATTAGTTTATGTCTCAGATTCATATCTTTCAATTAATTTAAATGCTTAATTTGTTTTAAATACTTGCTCTAATTCTATGATTTTTAAAAATACAGCTACAGCGTATTTTAATGATTTTTCATCAATATCAAATTTGGGATTATGGTGTGGCGCTGTAATACCTTTACTTTCATTACCACAACCAGTCAGAAAGAATGCACCTGGTCGTACTTTCAAATAATGTGAAAAATCTTCTCCAATCATCATTAAATCTGATTCATTAAAGCGTACATGTAAGTCATTTGTTGCTTCTTTAATAACTTGATATGCTTTCTCGTTATTATGGACAGGCAAATACCCTTTAATATAATTCAAATCATAGTTAATATCATTTGCTATTGCTAAACCTTGTAGAAGCTTATCCATTTTGTCCATTACATGATTCTGTATATCTGAATCGAAAGTTCTAACTGTACCTTTACAAAATGCTTGATCAGGAATAACGCTATCTGTGGTGCCTGCTTGAATCATTCCAAATGAAAGTACAGCTTGTTTAACTGGATCGATCGTACGTGAAATTATTTTTTGTGCACTTAAAATGAACTCTGCCATGATTACTATTGGGTCAATGGTTTCATGAGGTTTGGCACCATGACCACCACGACCTTTAAATGTGACGCTAAATTCATCTGGAGAGGCCATGATTGCCCCCGCACGTGAATGAATAGTTCCAGTAGGATAACCACTCCATAAATGTGTACCGTAAATTCTATCTACATTTTCCAGACATCCAGCATCTATCATTTCTTGAGAACCACCTGGCATGATTTCTTCACCGTACTGGAATATTAATACAACATTACCTTCTAATAAATGTTTATGTTCATCTAAAATCTCTGCTACAGTAAGTAAAATTGCTGTATGACCATCATGCCCACACGCATGCATACATCCTGGATTTTTAGACTTATAAGGCACATCGTTTAATTCCTCGACAGGTAACGCATCAAAGTCAGCTCTTAATGCAATGGTAGGTCCTGTGCCCAAGCCTTTAAATGTGGCTTTGATACCATTGCGGCCGATAGGAGTTTCAATATCACAAGATAACTGGCTTAATTGGTTAACAATATAATCATGTGTTTGAAATTCTTCAAAAGATAACTCAGGATATTGGTGTAAATAACGTCTGAGTTGAATTGTTTTATTTTCTTTATTATTTGCTAGTTGGAACCAATCTAACACCCTTATCACTACTTTCTAAAATAATGTTTATAGTATAACATTTTATGAAATTATCGTACTAAATGATTGCTTTGAGATATTTTATCTATGAATGATAAGGCTTTCAAGTTATGTAGAATTACTGTATGATAAAGGTATTACCAAACAATACTTAAGGGGGATTATATACTGTGGTTCAATCATTACATGAGTTTTTAGAGGAAAATATAAATTATCTAAAAGAAAATGGTTTGTATAATGAAATAGATACAATTGAAGGTGCAAACGGACCAGAAATCAAAATCAATGGGAAATCATACATTAACTTATCTTCAAATAATTATTTAGGACTAGCAACAAATGAAGATTTGAAATCAGCTGCAAAAGCAGCTATTGATACACATGGTGTAGGTGCAGGCGCTGTTCGTACAATCAATGGTACATTAGATTTACACGACGAATTAGAAGAAACACTAGCAAAATTTAAAGGAACAGAAGCTGCAATAGCTTATCAATCAGGATTTAATTGTAATATGGCTGCTATTTCAGCTGTCATGAATAAAAATGATGCTATTTTATCAGATGAGCTTAATCATGCATCAATTATTGATGGATGTCGCTTATCTAAAGCTAAAATTATTCGAGTTAACCATTCAGACATGGATGATTTACGTGCGAAAGCAAAAGAAGCAGTTGAATCAGGTCAATACAATAAAGTGATGTATATCACTGATGGCGTTTTTAGTATGGATGGTGATGTGGCTAAATTACCTGAAATTGTAGAAATTGCAGAAGAATTTGGTTTATTAACTTATGTTGACGACGCTCATGGTTCAGGTGTTATGGGTAAAGGCGCTGGTACGGTTAAACATTTTGGTTTACAAGATAAAATCGATTTCCAAATAGGTACGCTTTCTAAAGCAATTGGTGTCGTTGGCGGTTATGTAGCAGGTACAAAAGAGTTAATAGATTGGTTAAAAGCACAATCACGACCATTCTTATTCTCTACATCATTAGCACCTGGGGATACCAAAGCAATAACTGAAGCAGTTAAAAAGTTAATGGATTCAACTGAATTACATGATAAATTATGGAACAATGCACAATATTTAAAAAATGGATTGTCAAAATTAGGATATGATACAGGTGAGTCAGAAACTCCAATTACACCAGTAATTATTGGTGATGAAAAAACAACTCAAGAATTTAGTAAGCGTTTAAAAGACGAAGGTGTCTATGTGAAATCTATCGTTTTCCCAACAGTACCAAGAGGTACAGGACGTGTAAGAAATATGCCTACAGCTGCACATACAAAAGACATGTTAGATGAAGCAATTGCGGCTTATGAAAAAGTAGGAAAAGAAATGAAGTTGATTTAATATTTATTTATTCCCACGGCAAATATTGTCGTGGGCTTTTTTTAATGTTTAGTTTATTAACAGTAAGTTCGTATATCAATGTTTAGTGCTCCCCAAAATTGAAGTTTGAATTTTAAAAGCATCTTGTAGAATTTAGTTGTATTTTTTTCAAAGAAATTCATTTTGATTATTTTTGATAATGAGCATTTTAATAGTAATACATGTTTATAGTGTGTAGTATATGTCTATACTAGTAGTAACTATATAGAGAAAGTAGGAATAAACTATGTCACAAGATGTAAATGAATTAAGTAAGCAACCAACGCCAGATAAAGCAGAAGATAACGCATTTTTCCCATCACCATATTCCCTTAGTCAATATACAGCACCTAAAACAGATTTTGATGGTGTTGAACACAAAGGTGCCTATAAAGATGGTAAATGGAAAGTATTGATGATTGCTGCTGAAGAGCGATATGTATTATTGGAAAATGGAAAAATGTTCTCTACGGGTAATCATCCTGTTGAAATGTTATTACCTTTACATCATTTAATGGAAGCAGGTTTTGACGTTGATGTTGCGACATTATCTGGTTATCCAGTTAAATTAGAATTATGGGCTATGCCAACTGAAGACGAGGCAGTTATAAGTACTTATAATAAATTGAAAGAAAAATTAAAACAGCCAAAAAAATTAGCAGATGTGATTAAAAATGAATTAGGACCTGATTCAGACTATTTATCTGTCTTTATCCCAGGCGGACATGCTGCAGTTGTTGGTATTTCTGAAAGTGAGGACGTTCAACAAACATTAGATTGGGCATTAGACAATGACCGCTTTATAGTTACATTATGTCATGGACCAGCAGCACTACTTTCAGCAGGGCTTAACAGAGAAAAATCTCCATTAGAAGGATACTCTGTTTGTGTCTTCCCTGACTCATTAGATGAAGGTGCAAATATTGAAATAGGTTATTTACCTGGACGCTTGAAATGGTTAGTTGCTGATTTATTAACTAAACAAGGATTAAAAGTAGTTAACGACGATATGACAGGAAGAACGTTAAAAGATCGTAAATTATTAACAGGTGACAGTCCTTTAGCTTCAAATGAGTTAGGAAAATTAGCAGTTAATGAAATGTTAAATGCAATACAAAATAAATAATTAAATATTAATTAGAGGAGCCTCATATGTAAATGTATGAGGGCTCTTTTTTTTTGGCAAAATTTAAGTGATACTTGTAAAATAGAACCTATTATGAGTATGATTTAAGAAAACGCTTGCAAAACTAATAACCGCAACTAGCGATATGGAGGAAACATGATGTCTTATAGCATTGGAATTGATTATGGAACTGCTTCAGGCCGTGTGTTTTTAATTAATACAACTAACGGTCAAGTAGTATCAAAATTTGTGAAACCATATACACATGGTGTCATTGAGAGTGAATTAAATGGTTTGAAAATACCACATACATATGCACTTCAAAATAGTAATGATTATTTAGAAATTATGGAAGAAGGAATATCATATATAGTACGTGAATCAAAAATAGATCCAGACAATATAGTAGGTATTGGTATAGACTTTACTTCATCTACTATTATTTTTACTGACGAAAACCTTAACCCGGTACATAACTTAAAACAATTTAAAAACAATCCACATGCGTATGTGAAACTTTGGAAACATCATGGTGCATATAAAGAGGCAGAGAAATTATATCAAACTGCTATTGAAAATAATAATAAGTGGTTAGGCCATTATGGATATAATGTTAGTAGTGAATGGATGATTCCCAAAATAATGGAGGTCATGAATCGAGCACCAGAAATTATGGAAAAAACGGCTTATATTATGGAAGCGGGCGATTGGATTGTAAATAAATTAACTAATAAAAATGTACGCTCGAATTGTGGATTAGGTTTCAAAGCATTTTGGGAAGAAGAAACAGGGTTTCATTATGATTTATTTGATAAAATAGACCCCAAATTATCAAAAGTAATTCAAGATAAAGTATCTGCACCGGTTGTTAATATTGGTGAAGCAGTAGGGAAACTGGATGATAAAATGGCACAGAAATTAGGATTATCAAAAGAAACTATGGTAAGTCCTTTTATTATTGATGCCCATGCTAGTTTATTAGGTATTGGGTCTGAAAAAGATAAAGAAATGACTATGGTGATGGGAACAAGCACATGCCATCTTATGTTAAATGAAAAGCAACATCAAGTGCCAGGTATATCAGGTTCTGTAAAAGGAGCAATTATTCCAGAATTATTTGCTTATGAAGCGGGGCAATCAGCAGTAGGTGATTTGTTTGAGTATGTCGCTAAGCAAGCACCAAAGTCATATGTAGATGAAGCAGAAAATAGAAATATGACTGTATTTGAATTAATGAATGAAAAGATAAAACATCAAATGCCAGGTGAAAGTGGGCTCATTGCTCTTGATTGGCATAATGGAAATCGAAGTGTATTAAGTGATAGCAATTTAACAGGTTGTATCTTTGGATTAACTTTACAAACTAAGCATGAGGATATTTATAGAGCATATTTAGAAGCTACAGCATTTGGTACTAAGATGATTATGCAACAGTATCAAGATTGGCATATGGAAGTAGAAAAGGTATTTGCATGTGGCGGTATACCTAAAAAGAATGCTGTTATGATGGATATCTATGCGAATGTACTGAATAAAAAACTAATTGTTATGGATAGTGAGTATGCACCAGCAATAGGCGCAGCAATATTAGGTGCAGTCAGTGGTGGCGCACATAATTCAATTAATGACGCAGTTGATGCTATGAAAGAGCCAATTTTATACGAAATTAATCCAGAAGCGGAAAAAGTACAAAGGTATGAAACATTATTTAAAGCTTATAAGGCTTTACATGATATCCATGGTTATAAAAAAGCTAATATAATGAAAGATATCCAGAGTTTAAGAGTTGAGGGATAAAAAATTTAATTTGACAGTAATTAGCAATAATAAACGCTATAAATTACTAAAATCAATTAATACAACTAGAATTTCCATTTACAGAAATATCAGCAACATGTACATGTCATATATACAAGAAAGCGCTTTTATATTATAATTATTATGAAAATGAATATTATGTCCGCTTGTGATGGACTATAGCTATATAGAAGAGACAAAGGAGATATTTCTATGAAAAAAATTATGATTACTGGTGCATTAGGACAAATTGGTACAGAATTAGTTGTTAAGTGCAGAGAAATTTATGGGACAGATAATGTTCTTGCTACAGATATTAGGGAACCTGAAGCAGACTCACCTGTACAAAATGGACCATTTGAAATCTTAGACGTAACAGATCGTGACCGTATGTTTGAGTTAGTTAGGGACTTTGAAGCGGATAGTCTAATGCATATGGCAGCATTATTATCAGCAACTGCTGAGAAAAATCCAATTCTAGCTTGGGATTTAAATATGGGTGGATTAATGAATGCATTAGAAGCTGCAAGAACTTATAATTTGCACTTTTTCACACCAAGTTCAATTGGTGCATTTGGAGACTCAACTCCTAAAGTTAATACGCCACAAGTAACGATTCAGCAACCTACGACAATGTATGGTGTAAATAAAGTAGCTGGAGAATTATTGTGTCAATACTATTTCAAACGTTTTGGTGTAGATACAAGAAGTGTTAGATTCCCAGGTTTAATCTCGCATGTTAAAGAGCCAGGTGGCGGTACTACAGACTATGCTGTTGAAATATACTTCAAAGCAGTAAGAGAGGGTCATTATACAAGCTTCATAGATAAAGGCACGTATATGGATATGATGTATATGGATGATGCAATTGAAGCAATTATTAAACTTATGGAAGCAGACGACGCTAAATTAGAAACTAGAAATGGTTATAATTTGAGCGCAATGAGTTTTGATCCAGAGATGGTAAAAGAAGCAATTCAAGAATACTATCCCAATTTTACATTAGATTACGATGTTGATCCTATTAGACAAGGTATCGCTAATAGTTGGCCGGATTCTATTGATACAAGCTGTTCACGTGGCGAATGGGGATTTGATCCTAAATATGATTTAGCGAGCATGACTAAATTAATGTTAGAAGCTATTGAACAAAAAGATACTGTTAAAAATAATAACTAATCATTTCCATTCACTTTAATACACGGAATGATATTTTAAATTACTCTTTATTTTAATAAACTAGTGCATGAATTCTAATATTATTCATTATACTTATTGAATTCGCGAGCTTAGTTCATTTTAAAGTAAAGAGTTTTTTGTATGTAAAGTATATTAGTAAAACACAGATTACTTGTCTCTGTGAAATTAATACGTTTATACTAAAAGATATAGTCTTTCTAGAAATCTGTTAATTAATTTTGAATTTTTAGAAAATTTGTTGAACAGCAAAATATGGATTGTTATAATTTAAGTTAAACAAATTCTTATACAATATTATTAGGAGGCAATCACCATGTCACAAGCAGTTAAAGTTGAACGACGAGAAACATTAAAACAAAAACCAAATACATCTCAACTAGGTTTTGGTAAATATTTTACTGATTATATGTTGAGTTATGATTATGATGCAGATAAAGGATGGCATGATTTGAAGATAGTACCTTATGGTCCTATTGAAATTTCACCTGCTGCACAAGGTGTTCATTATGGTCAATCGGTATTCGAAGGATTAAAAGCATATAAAAGAGATGGGGAAGTTGCACTTTTCCGTCCTGAAGAAAATTTTAAGCGTCTTAATAACTCGTTAGCACGATTAGAAATGCCTCAAGTAGACGAAGCAGAATTGTTAGAGGGGCTAAAACAATTAGTTGATATTGAAAGAGATTGGATTCCTGAAGGGGAAGGTCAATCATTATATATTCGTCCATTTGTTTTTGCAACAGAAGGGGCACTTGGCGTTGGTGCATCACATCAGTATAAATTATTAATTATTTTATCTCCTTCAGGTGCATATTATGGTGGTGAAACTTTAAAACCAACTAAAATCTATGTAGAAGATGAATATGTGCGTGCTGTTCGTGGCGGTGTAGGCTTTGCAAAAGTTGCAGGTAACTATGCGGCAAGTTTATTAGCACAAACTAATGCAAATAAATTAGGTTATGACCAAGTATTATGGCTTGATGGTGTTGAACAGAAATATATCGAAGAAGTTGGTAGCATGAACATTTTCTTCGTTGAAAATGGCAAAGTAATTACACCAGAGTTGAATGGCAGTATTTTACCTGGTATTACACGTAAATCTATTATCGAATTAGCTAAAAACTTAGGATATGAAGTCGAAGAGCGCCGCGTTTCAATCGATGAATTATTCGAATCATATGATAAAGGTGAGTTAACAGAAGTATTTGGTAGTGGTACTGCAGCAGTTATTTCACCTGTGGGTACATTGAGATACGAAGATCGTGAAATCGTTATTAATAATAATGAGACTGGTGAAATTACTCAAAAATTATACGACGTCTATACTGGTATTCAAAATGGTACTTTAGAAGATAAAAATGGTTGGAGAGTCGTTGTACCAAAATATTAATAAAAATTGAATATAATCATGAAAACAATATGCAAAAGTTAATCATGACTAAAATCCCTTTCAATGAAGCGAAGCATGGTAATAAATTAAGTTTACAATGTTTATTGTTAAGTATTGAAGGGGATTTCACTTATTATTATATTTAATTCAATATTTAAATAGAACAATACTACGAGTTCATTTTCAGGGGATAACGAATATCATAGAATCAGCATAATACGAAATAAATAAATAGGAGTATTGATATCAATGGAATGGATATTATTTGATAAAGATGGTACGTTAATTGAATTTGATAGAAGTTGGGAAAAAATAGGGGTACGATTTGTACAATCATTGCTTGAGACTTTCCCAGTACATAATAAAGAAGCTGCTTTAAGACAACTCGGTGTCATTAAAGAATCTATTGATCCAAAATCAGTGATGGGTTCAGGATCTTTACAACAAATTATCCAGGCATTTAATGATGTGACGGGACAAGATACAACCGACTGGTCCAAGTCAACAAGTCAAAAGCTGGTAGATGAACGTATTCCTGAAATTAATTGGGTAGAAGGTGTTAAAGAAGCACTTATCGATTTGAAAGCAAAAGGCTATCAACTTGGTATTGTTACGAGTGATACTAAAAAAGGTGTAGAACAATTTTTAGCACATACCAATGCTACCTCGTTGTTCGATTTGATCATTTCTACCGAAGCGGATGCCTATGAGAAGCCAAATCCTAAAGTATTATCGCCTTTATTTGAGCAATATAATGTAGATCCTCAGAAAGTAGCTATAGTAGGAGACACTGCTAATGATATGAAGACAGCAAGTAATGCAAATTTAGGTATGGCAATAGGTGTATTAACAGGTATTGCAACAAAAGAAGAATTACATGAAGCTGATATTATTTTAAATAGTGCGGCAGATATTTTAGAAGCTTTAAATTAAAAAGAAAGACATAGTGTATATGTGAATTAATGTATTCGATAGAATTGATAAAATAATCGATAATATCTATGGAATATACATTGAATATAAACATATACGCTATGTCTTTAGTCTTTTATCGTGTATCTACTTGTCGATATGTTTGAATAATTCGAGCAATTTTGTTTATCATAGGATTTAAAGATTCGGGGTCCTTATGGATATCATATTCATTAATATTGATACGTACAACTGGACATGCATTAAAGCTATTAATCCAATCGTCATAGCGTTTAAATAGCTTTTTCCAGTATTCAGGGTCTGTATTAATTTCCATTTCGCGACCACGTTCAATAATACGATCAATGACCTCATCATAGTTACATTCTAAATAAATCATTACATCAGGTTTAGGAAAATAAGGTGTCATGACCATGGCATTAAATAAGTCTGAATATGTTTTGAAATCTTCTTTACTCATTGTGCCTTCTTCTTCATGCATTTTTGCAAAAATATCAACATCTTCATAAATTGATCGATCTTGGACAAAGCCACCACCATATTCAAACATACGCTTTTGTTCTTTAAAACGTTCAGCTAAGAAGTAAATTTGCAAATGGAAACTCCATCGTTCAAAATCGCTGTAAAATTTATCTAAATATGGATTATGTTCGACATTTTCAAAAGACGTTTTAAAGTTTAATTTATCTGCAAGTGCTTGCGTTAGTGTTGATTTTCCAACACCAACTGTACCTGCAATGGTTATAATGGCATTTTGTGGAATACCGTAATTATTCATTGGTAATATCTCCTATCATAGGTAATATAATATGTAATATATCTTCGTAATCTTGTTCATTTTTAAGAAAATCAATAGAAGTTGTATCGATTAAAACTACATTTGAACCATTACTTTGTAAGGACTCATAATACTCACGATAATCTTTTTTTAACTTTAACAGATATTCATCTTCTATTTGATGCTCAAAACTACGGTTACGTTTAGCAATTCTAGATTTTAACACATCAAGGTCTGCATCTAAAAAGATAATCATATTCGGCATAATCATATCTTCAGTTAAAATATCATAAATTTTACTGAATTTCTGAAATTCAACAGAACTCAAAGTATTTTTAGCAAATATCTTATTTTTATGTATATGATAATCACTAACTACACCTTGATTTAGTTGTGTTACATCTTGAAATTGCTTATATCTATTGCATAAAAAGAACATTTCAGTTTGAAAACTCCATTTAGAGATATCTTCATAAAAGTCTGATAAAAATGGATTTTCTGTGATGATTTCTTTTTCTTCATAAAAATCTAAAGTTTGACTTAATTTGTGTGCAAGTGAAGATTTACCTACGCCAATAGGACCTTCAATTGCTATAAAAGGTTTGTTCATATTCACATCTCCAAATGTTAAAATAGACATTGAGTATTGTACCATAAGTGAGGTATCTGGACATAAATGACAAATGATATATATTTTATGACATTAGCGATTGAAGAAGCTAAAAAAGCAGCTCAACTAGGCGAAGTACCTATAGGTGCTATCATCACTAAAGATGATGAAGTTATCGCTAGAGCACATAATTTAAGAGAAACACTACAACAACCAACGGCGCATGCTGAACATATTGCAATTGAACGTGCAGCCAAAGTGTTAGGTAGTTGGCGTTTAGAAGGTTGCACATTATATGTAACCTTAGAACCATGTGTCATGTGCGCAGGAACAATTGTAATGAGTCGCATTCCAAGAGTCGTCTATGGCGCAGATGATCCTAAAGGTGGTTGTAGTGGCAGTTTAATGAATTTATTGCAACAATCTAATTTTAATCATCGTGCAATTGTTGATAAAGGTGTACTTAAAGAAGCATGTAGCACATTATTAACAACATTTTTTAAAAACTTAAGAGCCAATAAGAAATCCACCAATTAGACGATAGTACATACTAATTAAAATTTGTTAGAATTACATTATATGATAAATTAATGACAATATAAATGTTAATAGAAAAGTATGTGCGCTGAGTATATATTCTTATTTAAGAACAAGATTTTAAATTTACGAAACGAGGTAACATAATGATAAAACTAATAGCCACTGATATGGATGGCACGCTACTTAATGGAGCACATGAAATTTCTCAACCTAATATTGATGCGATTAAATACGCTCAAGAACAAGGGATAACGGTTGTTATCGCGACAGGTCGAGCATTTTATGAAGCACAAGCACCAGTTGCTGACACAGATTTAACAGTACCATATATTTGTTTGAATGGTGCTGAAGTACGTGATGAAACTTTCAATGTAATGAGCACTTCACACCTTAATAAATCGTTAGTACACAAAATTACAAATGTTTTAAAAGATGCAGGTATTTATTATCAAGTATACACGAGTCGTGCGATTTATACTGAAGATCCACAAAGAGATTTAGACATTTACATAGATATTGCTGAGCGTGCAGGTCAACATGCAAACGTTGAGCGTATTAAAAATGGTATTCAAAGACGCATAGATAATGGTACGTTGAAAGTTGTTGATAATTATGATGCTATTGAAAACATACCTGGTGAATTAATTATGAAAATATTAGCATTTGATGGAAATTTAGAAAAAATTGACAAAGCTAGTAAAATTTTAGCTGAATCTCCGAATTTAGCTATATCATCATCTTCGAGAGGAAATATAGAAATAACGCATTCAGATGCACAAAAAGGTATTGCGCTAGAAACAATTGCCGAAAGATTAGGGATTGAAATGAAAGAAGTCATGTCAATAGGTGACAATTTAAATGACTTATCAATGTTAGAGAAAGTTGGCTATCCAGTTGCGATGGAAAATGGTGCAGAAGAAGTTAAAAAAATAGCGAAATATGTCACAGATACGAATGAAAATAGTGGTGTTGGAAAAGCTATTATGAAATTATTACGTGAACAACAAGTTTAATAAAAAAAGAGGGGTCAAATATGAAAGGATTAATTATTATTGGCAGTGCACAAGTGAATTCACATACAAGTGCACTAGCAAGATACTTAACTGAGCATTTTAAAACACATGATATTGAAGCGGAAATATTCGATTTAGCAGAAAAACCGTTAAATCAATTAGATTTTTCAGGAACAACACCGTCTATTGATGAAATCAAACAAAATATGAAAGATTTAAAAGAGAAAGCAATGGCGGCGGACTTTTTAATATTAGGAACGCCAAACTATCATGGTTCATATTCTGGAATATTGAAAAATGCATTAGATCATCTAAATATGGATTATTTTAAAATGAAACCTGTAGGCTTAATAGGAAATAGTGGTGGTATTGTTAGTTCAGAGCCATTGTCACATTTAAGAGTAATCGTCAGAAGTTTACTAGGCATTGCTGTACCAACTCAAATAGCAACACATGATTCTGATTTTGCTAAAAATGAAGATGGTTCATATTACTTAAATGATAGTGAATTCCAATTACGAGCAAGATTATTTGTCGATCAAATTGTATCTTTTGTGAATAATAGTCCATATGAACATTTAAAATAATATTAAAAAATATGTAAATATACATTAAAAATAGGTATGTAGCTTAAGGTATTTCATTGAGAATGCTTTTAAGTCACATGCCTATTTTTTGTTCTAATGCACCAATAGTAAGCCTTTGATATTACTGTTGTGAGCAATGTTATTAATTAAAATAAGATGTAATAGCGAATTGAAAACAAGCTTAGATTAAAAGTGAGTTTTAAAAATATAGATAAATAATTTAAAGCAATTAAAGAAAAAAAGTATTAAAAATTGCAATTCTTAAACTGTGATTCATATTAATATTTCTAGCGAATAACATTGTAAAATAAAGAAAAATAATTAAAGTATTGCACTTTATTGAAATTTATATTACGATAGTAATGCAGAAATTTATATATGCAAAATATTATATTTATCAAATTTTGATATTTTAAAGGAGTATTATTAAATGAATAATAAAAAGACAGCAACAAATAGAAAAGGCATGATACCAAATCGATTAAACAAATTTTCGATAAGAAAGTATTCTGTAGGTACTGCTTCAATTTTAGTAGGGACAACATTGATTTTTGGGTTAAGTGGTCATGAAGCTAAAGCGGCAGAACATACGAATGGAGAATTAAATCAATCAAAAAATGAAACGACAGCCCCAAGTGAGAATAAAACAACTAAAAAAGTTGATAGTCGTCAACTAAAAGACAATACGCAAACTGCAACTGCAGATCAGCCTAAAGTGACAATGAGTGATAGTGCAACAGTTAAAGAAACTAGTAGTAACATGCAATCACCACAAAACGCTACAGCTAATCAATCTACTACAAAAACTAGCAATGTAACAACAAATGATAAATCATCAACTACATATAGTAATGAAACTGATAAAAGTAATTTAACACAAGCAAAAGATGTTTCAACTACACCTAAAACAACGACTATTAAACCAAGAACTTTAAATCGCATGGCAGTGAATACTGTTGCAGCTCCACAACAAGGAACAAATGTTAATGATAAAGTACATTTTTCAAATATTGACATTGCGATTGATAAAGGACATGTTAATCAGACTACTGGTAAAACTGAATTTTGGGCAACTTCAAGTGATGTTTTAAAATTAAAAGCAAATTACACAATCGATGATTCTGTTAAAGAGGGCGATACATTTACTTTTAAATATGGTCAATATTTCCGTCCAGGATCAGTAAGATTACCTTCACAAACTCAAAATTTATATAATGCCCAAGGTAATATTATTGCAAAAGGTATTTATGATAGTACAACAAACACAACAACATATACTTTTACGAACTATGTAGATCAATATACAAATGTTAGAGGTAGCTTTGAACAAGTTGCATTTGCGAAACGTAAAAATGCAACAACTGATAAAACAGCTTATAAAATGGAAGTAACTTTAGGTAATGATACATATAGCGAAGAAATCATTGTCGATTATGGTAATAAAAAAGCACAACCGCTTATTTCAAGTACAAACTATATTAACAATGAAGATTTATCGCGTAATATGACTGCATATGTAAATCAACCTAAAAATACATATACTAAACAAACGTTTGTTACTAATTTAACTGGATATAAATTTAATCCAAATGCAAAAAACTTCAAAATTTACGAAGTGACAGATCAAAATCAATTTGTGGATAGTTTCACCCCTGATACTTCAAAACTTAAAGATGTTACTGATCAATTCGATGTTATTTATAGTAATGATAATAAAACAGCTACAGTCGATTTAATGAAAGGCCAAACAAGCAGCAATAAACAATACATCATTCAACAAGTTGCTTATCCAGATAATAGTTCAACAGATAATGGAAAAATTGATTATACTTTAGACACTGACAAAACTAAATATAGTTGGTCAAATAGTTATTCAAATGTGAATGGCTCATCAACTGCTAATGGCGACCAAAAGAAATATAATCTAGGTGACTATGTATGGGAAGATACAAATAAAGATGGTAAACAAGATGCCAATGAAAAAGGGATTAAAGGTGTTTATGTCATTCTTAAAGATAGTAACGGTAAAGAATTAGATCGTACGACAACAGATGAAAATGGTAAATATCAGTTCACTGGTTTAAGCAATGGAACTTATAGTGTAGAGTTTTCAACACCAGCCGGTTATACACCGACAACTGCAAATGTAGGTACAGATGATGCTGTAGATTCTGATGGACTAACTACAACAGGTGTCATTAAAGACGCTGACAACATGACATTAGATAGTGGATTCTACAAAACACCAAAATATAGTTTAGGTGATTATGTTTGGTACGACAGTAATAAAGATGGTAAACAAGATTCGACTGAAAAAGGAATTAAAGGTGTTAAAGTTACTTTGCAAAACGAAAAAGGCGAAGTAATTGGTACAACTGAAACAGATGAAAATGGTAAATACCGCTTTGATAATTTAGATAGTGGTAAATACAAAGTTATCTTTGAAAAACCTGCTGGCTTAACTCAAACAGGTACAAATACAACTGAAGATGATAAAGATGCCGATGGTGGCGAAGTTGATGTAACAATTACGGATCATGATGATTTCACACTTGATAATGGCTACTACGAAGAAGAAACATCAGATAGCGACTCAGATTCTGACAGCGATTCAGACTCAGATAGCGACTCAGATTCAGACAGCGATTCAGACAGCGACTCAGACTCAGATAGCGATTCAGATTCAGACAGCGACTCAGACTCAGACAGCGATTCAGATTCGGATAGCGACTCAGACTCAGATAGCGACTCAGATTCGGATAGCGACTCAGACTCAGATAGCGATTCAGATTCAGATAGCGATTCGGACTCAGACAGTGATTCAGATTCAGACTCAGATAGCGACTCAGATTCTGACAGCGATTCAGACTCAGACAGCGACTCAGACTCAGACAGTGATTCAGATTCAGACAGCGACTCAGATTCAGATAGCGACTCAGACTCAGATAGCGACTCAGATTCAGATAGCGATTCGGACTCAGACAACGACTCAGATTCAGATAGCGATTCAGATTCAGATAGCGACTCAGATTCGGACAGCGATTCAGACTCAGATAGCGATTCAGACTCAGACAGCGATTCAGATTCAGATAGCGACTCAGACTCAGATAGCGACTCAGACTCGGATAGCGATTCAGATTCAGACAGCGACTCAGATTCAGATAGCGATTCGGACTCAGACAACGACTCAGATTCAGATAGCGATTCAGATTCAGATGCAGGTAAACATACTCCGGCTAAACCAATGAGTACGGTTAAAGATCAGCATAAAACAGCTAAAGCATTACCAGAAACAGGTAGTGAAAATAATAATTCAAATAATGGCACATTATTCGGTGGATTATTCGCGGCATTAGGATCATTATTGTTATTCGGTCGTCGTAAAAAACAAAATAAATAATATGATTAACTTAACCAGGTCCATGTGGCCTGGTTTTTTCTGTTTAGAAATTCCCAGATATAAAACAAAAAATCTTTAAGGAATAGATACAATTTAATTTGTTACAGAAATGTAATTGTCTATGAATTAGAAAAGCTAAGATATTAATTTCAAGGGCAAATAATACTATTTTTTATGATGATTAAATAAAGATTACAAAACTCATAAAAACTTTTATTTAAACACAAATGTTAAATAACGTTTTACGATAAAGAAAAATAATTAAAGTATTGTGCTTTATCTAAAAATGTAATACTATATTGATATACATTTTTGTATTTAAAACAATTGTATTATTTAAAAATTTGATGAATTAGGAGTAATCTAATGCTAAACAGAGAAAATAAAACGGCAATAACAAGGAAAGGCATGGTATCCAATCGATTAAATAAATTTTCGATTAGAAAGTACACAGTGGGAACAGCATCAATTTTAGTAGGTACAACATTAATTTTTGGTCTGGGGAACCAAGAAGCAAAGGCTGCAGAAAGTACTAATAAAGAATTGAACGAAGCGACAACTTCAGCAAGTGATAATCAATCGAGTGATAAAGTTGATATGCAGCAACTAAATCAAGAAGACAATACTAAAAATGATAATCAAAAAGAAATGGTATCATCTCAAGGTAATGAAACGACTTCAAATGGGAATAAATTAATAGAAAAAGAAAGTGTACAATCTACCACTGGAAATAAAGTTGAAGTTTCAACTGCCAAATCAGATGAGCAAGCTTCACCAAAATCTACGAATGAAGATTTAAACACTAAACAAACTATAAGTAATCAAGAAGCGTTACAACCTGATTTGCAAGAGAATAAATCAGTGGTAAATGTTCAACCAACTAATGAGGAAAACAAAAAGGTAGATGCCAAAACTGAATCAACTACATTAAATGTTAAAAGTGATGCTATCAAGAGTAATGATGAAACTCTTGTTGATAACAATAGTAATTCAAATAATGAAAATAATGCAGATATCATTTTGCCAAAAAGTACAGCACCTAAACGTTTGAATACAAGAATGCGTATAGCAGCAGTACAGCCATCATCAACAGAGGCTAAAAATGTTAATGATTTAATCACATCAAATACAACATTAACTGTCGTTGATGCAGATAAAAACAATAAAATCGTACCAGCCCAAGATTATTTATCATTAAAATCACAAATTACAGTTGATGACAAAGTTAAATCAGGTGATTATTTCACAATTAAATACTCAGATACAGTACAAGTATATGGATTGAATCCGGAAGATATTAAAAATATTGGTGATATTAAAGATCCAAATAATGGTGAAACAATTGCGACTGCAAAACATGATACTGCAAATAATTTAATTACATATACATTTACAGATTATGTTGATCGATTTAATTCTGTACAAATGGGAATTAATTATTCAATTTATATGGATGCTGATACAATTCCTGTTAGTAAAAACGATGTTGAGTTTAATGTTACGATAGGTAATACTACAACAAAAACAACTGCTAACATTCAATATCCAGATTATGTTGTAAATGAGAAAAATTCAATTGGATCAGCGTTCACTGAAACAGTTTCACATGTTGGAAATAAAGAAAATCCAGGGTACTATAAACAAACGATTTATGTAAATCCATCGGAAAATTCTTTAACAAATGCCAAACTAAAAGTTCAAGCTTACCACTCAAGTTATCCTAATAATATCGGGCAAATAAATAAAGATGTAACAGATATAAAAATATATCAAGTTCCTAAAGGTTATACATTAAATAAAGGATACGATGTGAATACTAAAGAGCTTACAGATGTAACAAATCAATACTTGCAGAAAATTACATATGGCGACAACAATAGCGCTGTTATTGATTTTGGAAATGCAGATTCTGCTTATGTTGTAATGGTTAATACAAAATTCCAATATACAAATAGCGAAAGCCCAACACTTGTTCAAATGGCTACTTTATCTTCAACAGGTAATAAATCCGTTTCTACTGGCAATGCTTTAGGATTTACTAATAACCAAAGTGGCGGAGCTGGTCAAGAAGTATATAAAATTGGTAACTACGTATGGGAAGATACTAATAAAAACGGTGTTCAAGAATTAGGAGAAAAAGGCGTTGGCAATGTAACTGTAACTGTATTTGATAATAATACAAATACAAAAGTAGGAGAAGCAGTTACTAAAGAAGATGGGTCATACTTGATTCCAAACTTACCTAATGGAGATTACCGTGTAGAATTTTCAAACTTACCAAAAGGTTATGAAGTAACCCCTTCAAAACAAGGTAATAACGAAGAATTAGATTCAAACGGCTTATCTTCAGTTATTACAGTTAATGGCAAAGATAACTTATCTGCAGACTTAGGTATTTACAAACCTAAATACAACTTAGGTGACTATGTCTGGGAAGATACAAATAAAAATGGTATCCAAGACCAAGATGAAAAAGGTATATCTGGCGTAACGGTAACATTAAAAGATGAAAACGGTAACGTGTTAAAAACAGTTACAACAGACGCTGATGGCAAATATAAATTTACTGATTTAGATAATGGTAATTATAAAGTTGAATTTACTACACCAGAAGGCTATACACCGACTACAGTAACATCTGGTAGCGACATTGAAAAAGACTCTAATGGTTTAACAACAACAGGTGTTATTAATGGTGCTGATAACATGACATTAGATAGTGGATTCTACAAAACACCAAAATATAATTTAGGTAATTATGTATGGGAAGATACAAATAAAGATGGTAAGCAGGATTCAACTGAAAAAGGTATTTCAGGCGTAACAGTTACATTGAAAAATGAAAACGGTGAAGTTTTACAAACAACTAAAACAGATAAAGATGGTAAATATCAATTTACTGGATTAGAAAATGGAACTTATAAAGTTGAATTCGAAACACCATCAGGTTACACACCAACACAAGTAGGTTCAGGAACTGATGAAGGTATAGATTCAAATGGTATATCAACAACAGGTGTCATTAAAGATAAAGATAACGATACTATTGACTCTGGTTTCTACAAACCGACTTACAACTTAGGTGACTATGTATGGGAAGATACAAATAAAAACGGTGTTCAAGATAAAGATGAAAAGGGCATTTCAGGTGTAACAGTTACGTTAAAAGATGAAAACGACAAAGTTTTAAAAACAGTTACAACAGATGAAAATGGTAAATATCAATTCACTGATTTAAACAATGGAACTTATAAAGTTGAATTCGAGACACCATCAGGTTATACACCAACTTCAGTAACTTCTGGAAATGATACTGAAAAAGATTCTAATGGTTTAACAACAACAGGTGTCATTAAAGATGCAGATAACATGACATTAGACAGTGGTTTCTATAAAACACCAAAATATAGTTTAGGTGATTATGTTTGGTACGACAGTAATAAAGACGGCAAACAAGATTCAACTGAAAAAGGTATCAAAGATGTTAAAGTTACTTTATTAAATGAAAAAGGCGAAGTAATTGGAACAACTAAAACAGATGAAAATGGTAAATACTGCTTTGATAATTTAGATAGCGGTAAATACAAAGTTATTTTTGAAAAGCCTGCTGGCTTAACACAAACAGGTACAAATACAACTGAAGATGATAAAGATGCAGATGGTGGCGAAGTTGACGTAACAATTACGGATCATGATGATTTCACACTTGATAATGGCTACTACGAAGAAGAAACATCAGATAGCGACTCAGATTCGGACAGCGACTCAGATTCAGACAGAGACTCAGACTCAGATAGTGATTCAGACTCGGATAGCGATTCAGATTCAGACAGCGATTCAGATTCAGATAGCGATTCAGATTCAGACAGAGACTCAGATAGTGATTCAGACTCAGATAGCGACTCAGATTCAGACAGCGACTCAGACTCAGACAGCGACTCAGACTCAGATAGTGACTCAGATTCAGATAGCGACTCAGATTCGGACAGCGATTCAGACTCAGATAGCG
>ERZ1023266.69-NODE-69-length-23792-cov-8.226819_pt1 | contig 23792 bp, 21 predicted proteins | sample MGYA00380462_ERZ1023266 | MGnify/ENA primary metagenome ERZ1023266 (study PRJEB33173, sample SAMEA4830414) | metagenome | study: EMG produced TPA metagenomics assembly of the PRJEB25223 data set...
GATAGTATTGTTTAAAGGAACATATATAATATTTATAAATTGTACCAGCGCACAAATGTCAGATGCTATGAATTTTTAATGGCACTGACCAATTCACATATATGTAAGATAATGACCCAACATGTTAACTAGGCGCAATCACTAGTGGTTGTCATACAGAGTTTCCTTTAAAAATAGATGAATCATGAAATGTTTCAGCATTAATCATGCTATATCACACTTAATATCAAAAATGACAGAGTAAGAGGTATAAAAATGATTAAAGCAACAATGCAAGATCAAGAAAATGATAAGTATTTACTACAAATTGTAGATGCACATGTAATGAAACGCATAACGAAAGACACACAAGAAAGCGTGTACTGCTGTTTATATCAAAGTGATATGTTGACGTTAGACGCGCTAACTACGTATACCAATGAACTAAAGGTAACAAAAGATTGCATTGGAGCGGCTAACATCAATTCGACACTAACAGCTATGGGTAATGGTTATTACCAAGCAACAGTGGCATTATTTAGCCAGTCAGCACAAGAGTTACGTCATGCAACAGAACATTTAACATTACTAGATGTCACTACAGCACGTAATTATATGTTAACAGCATAAACTATAGTTACATTAGCCTATAATAAGTGAACACGAATAGAGCAAGGTTTGAGACCAACGTATAATATTGGTTTCTACCTTGCTTTTTATTTTTTTATAATGCTAAAAGTTAATACATCATAATTTTAAAATGCAATTTAAATATGTAATCATCTTAATAATAGGTTGTAAAATTATGTTTTTCCGATATGATTATTTTTAAAAGTAAATTATGATCTAGCGATTAAATAGATGTAAGTTAAGAGGGTGGGGAGTCTTGCAGAAAAAACGAATGAAACTGAGTACAACAATTATTATCTTAGTAGGTATTGTTGTATTATCGGCGCTAGTGGTGACGAGTATTTTAATTAGCAATACCGTCCGAGAGGCTGTGCGACATACTGCAGAGGAAAAATCTCAAGTGATTTCACAAACGATTGCGCATTCTGAAATTGTAAAATCTGGTTTGCAACATCAACAAGATGAACAGAAAATTCAAGAGTATACGTCTGAAATTCAATCAGTGACAGACGTGAGTTTTATAGTAGTTATGGATATGAATGGTATACGTAAATCACATCCTAAGCCTGAGCGTATTGGCAAGAAATTTCAAGGTGGGGATGAATATCCTGTATTACATGGTCGTGCTAGTATGTCAGAATCGAAAGGAACACTTGGCAAATCATTGCGCTCATTTACACCGATTTATGATGGTGATCAACAAATTGGTGCTGTAGCAGTAGGGATACCAATGGAAAGTGTGAATGAAGCCTTTGCCAATGCTAACCGTGATATAATTTTAGGTGCTATTTTTGGCATTTTAGTAGGTATTGTCGGTGCAATTTTATTATCACGTTATATTAAAAAGATACTTCACGGCTTGGAGCCATCGGGCATTGCTCAATTGTTAGGGGAGCGTAATACTATGTTGCAATCTGTACATGAAGGCATTGTGGCTGTGAACCGTGATGGTCGTATCAACTTAGTTAATAAGTCAGCGCAAGATATCTTTAATAAAGCAGGGTTGCCTTCAGATCCAATAGGAATGCCTATTACAGATTATATGGATTCGACACAGTTGCCTACAGTACTAGAAACAGGTAAACCAGAACACGATGAAGAACAAAATATTAATGGATTGAAAATTTTAGTCAATCGGGTTCCCCTCTATGTCAATAATGAAATTGTGGGTGCAATATCTACATTTAGAGATAAGACAGAGATGGACCAGTTATCTCAACAATTAGTGGGCGTGCAAACATATGCGGAAACACTACGTGCGCAATCGCATGAATTTCGTAACCGACTACATGTTATTCAAGGTATGTTGCAAATGGAAAATTATGACGACTTACAGTTGTATATTAATGATATTGTAGAACATGGGTCAGAAGAAGATGATAATATTGCGACACATATTAAAGATGCGGCATTAGCTGGTTTTCTTATTGGAAAATTAAGTTTAGCACGGGAACAGAACATTACTTTAACGATTATAAATAAAACGGTAATTCCTGAGCCCCAGCATTCCTATTTAACGCATGAAATCATTACCATTGTTGGTAATTTAATAGATAATAGTATGGATTCGCTCACAACTGCTAGCACCAAATCAATTGATGTTCAGTTGAAATATGACTTAGAACATCTTTATATTGATGTGATTGATTCTGGTAAAGGTTTATGTGATGAGGTGAAACATAAAATCTTTGAAAAAGGTTATTCCACAAAAGGTAACCATAGAGGATACGGGCTGTATCTCGTGAAGCAAAGTATCGATAAAGTACAAGGGAATATTACGATAACAACACCAGAACATGCTGGTACGATGTTTTCAGTGACGATTCCTTATCCGGAAAGAAGGCGTGAACAATGATTCGAGTATTAATTGTAGAAGACGATCCCATGGTCGCACAATTAAACAAACAATTTTTAGCTAAAATTGAAGGCTATACGCTAGTAGCTATGGCGAATAGTGTGGCAGAGGCACGTGAACGGTTAACTACAGAAGTAATTGATTTAGTTCTTTTAGATGTTTATATGCCAGAAGAGGATGGCTTAGCGTTGTTAAGTGATATTCGTGCGCAACAACTACCAACGGATGCGATATTAATAACGGCAGCTACCGATGTGACTCAAGTACAAACAGCTTTACGCTATGGTGCAGTCGATTACTTAATAAAACCATTTGAATTTGAGCGCTTTAAAACAGCATTAAATAAATATAAGCAACATTATGATTTGTTACAAGGTCAACAGTCCATATCACAGACGTCATTAGATCGTCAGTTATTGTCACAAACCCAAACACCAGATAATGCGCAAGCCAACCTACCTAAAGGGTTAACGCAAAAAACATTACAAGCGATTATTAATAAAGTAAATGATTCTGGAGAACGTGCTTTCTCTACTGATGAAATTGCGGAAATGGCAAATATTTCACGTGTGTCCGTGCGTAAATATTTAAAATTTCTAGCTGATATAGAAGTATTAGAAGAATCAATGACATACGGTATCGGTAGACCGGTCTATTTATATACATTTAATAAAGAGAATATGTATATCGTACAACAATATTTACAATAGTTTTGAATGCCAAGTAACAATGGTAAACAGTGTTCTGTAGAGCGCAATAATTGTGTTCAGAAATAATAAATAGAGCAAATGATAGCGCTTTTTTTAATTACAAAAAGATTATTAAACTTTCATAAACTAGGCTTCCCCTTTATTTAGCATTAGGATGAATATATGTTAAATGAGGGGGATTATTATGATTTCAAAAAGTGAAATGAAAGCGGTTTCTACTGGGTTGGGAGACAGAGATGCAAGCTTATGGACGAAAATAACACAGCTTAAAGTGGGCGTAGTGCCCTTACCATTATATATAACGTTAGCAATTATTATTTATGCAGCATCTGTTTATAATACATTACCACCAGATATGATTGGTGGTTTTGCAGTGATTATGATTATTGGAATTTTACTAGGCGACTTAGGGATGAAAATTCCTATTTTAAAAGATATTGGTGGACCAGCCATTTTAGCTTTATTGATTCCATCTGTTTTAGTATTTTTAAATTTAATTAATCCAGCGACTATGAAAGCTGTAACGACATTAATGAAAACATCGAACTTTTTATACTTATACATTTCGTGTTTAGTTGTTGGTAGTATTTTAGGCATGAATGGCAAAATGTTAATTCAAGGTTTCACGCGTATGTTTGTGCCATTAATTGTAGGTACAGCATCAGCAATTCTTGTTGGTATCGGCGTCGGTTTTTTATTTGGTTATGATGTGATGCACACATTATTTTACATCATTGTACCTATTATTGGTGGTGGCATTGGTGAAGGTATCTTACCTTTATCGTTAGCGTACTCGTCTATTTTAGGTGAGTCAGCTGAGTCATTTGTAGGGCAAATGATTCCTGCAGCAGTTATCGGCAATATTGTTGCTGTGGTATCAGCTGGTTTAATGATGAGATTAGGCGAAAAAAACAAAGCATTGTCAGGCAATGGAACATTAGTTAAATCTGACGGTAAAAATGATTTAACGGCAGAAACGCAAAATGAAAAGAAACCAATCGACTTTGGCTTAATGGGTGCAGGTTTACTTATCGCATGTAGTTTCTTTATTTTCGGTGGGTTAGCAGAAAAATTTATAGGTATACCAGGTCCGGTTATTATGATATTACTTGCAACATTTATTAAATGTTTACAATTGATGCCACAGAAAATGGAAGACGGTGCGCATCATTTATATAAATTTGTTTCTACAAGTTTGACGTGGCCACTTATGGTTGGTTTAGGTATGTTATATATTCCACTGGAAGATGTCGTGAAAATTGTAACACCAGCCTATGCTATTATTTGTGCTTCAGTCGTTATTACGATGGTAAGTTCAGGTTATTTTGTCGGAAAATTAATGAATATGTATCCTGTAGACGCAGCGATTGTTACAGGTTGTCACAGTGGTTTAGGCGGTACTGGTGATGTAGCTATTTTATCAGCATCAAGACGTATGTCCTTAATGCCATTTGCGCAAGTAGCAACACGTATTGGCGGGGTTTCCACAGTTATTGGCGCATCATTATTATTAAAACTTTTAAATTAATTAAGAAAATAGAACAATAAGGAGTATTAAAATGACTACACACACATATAAAACAGAAGCACTTGCACTACATGAACAATACGCAGGTAAAATAGAAGTCGCGAGTAAAATTGAAGTCAATAGCGAAGAAGATTTAAGCGTTGTTTATACCCCAGGTGTGTCGGAAGTCTGTAAAGCAATTGCTGCAGATGAAACGAAAGTAAACAAGTTAACATCGAGAGGCAAAATGATTGGTGTTGTAACAGATGGTACAGCTGTTTTAGGTTTAGGAAATATTGGTCCGAAAGCCGCATTGCCAGTAATGGAAGGGAAAAGTATTTTATTTAAATCTTTTGCAGGCTTAGATGCTTTTCCAATTTGCCTTGATACAACAAATACCGAAGAAATTATTGCTATGGTAAAAGCGTTACAACCTAATTTTGCAGGCATTAACTTAGAAGATATTGCAGCCCCACGATGCTTTGAAATTGAAGCACGCTTAAAAGAAGAATTAGATATTCCAGTCTTCCATGATGATCAACACGGTACAGCAATCGTTGTGTTAGCCGCATTACTCAATGCTAGTAAAGTAGTAAAGAAACAACATGATGACTTAAAAATTGTTATTAATGGGGCAGGATCCGCAGGTATTGCTATAGCTCGATTATTATTAGCTGCAGGCTACAACAATATTTCATTAGTGAGCTTAGAAGGTGTAGTGTGTGAAGGTGCAGACTGGATGAACCCAGCCCAACAAGACATTGCAACACAGACAAACAGTGCGCATATACAAGGTGATTTAAATGATGTCATTGTCCATGCGGATGTCTTTATCGGTGTATCGGGACCTAACGCTTTATCATCAGCACACATCGCTACAATGAATGAGAATCCAATTATTTTTGCTTTAGCCAATCCAGTGCCGGAAATATATCCCGAAGATGCTCGTGCTGCAGGTGCCACAGTTATAGGAACAGGACGCTCAGATTATCCAAATCAAATTAATAATCTACTCGCTTTCCCGGGTATCTTTAAAGGTATTTTACAAGCACAGAAAAAAGATATTACGATGGCAGCAAAAGTAGCAGCAGCTCATGCAATTGCTGAAGTAATTGCCCCATCAGAATTAACTGCCGATTACGTTATTCCTAGCGCGTTAAATCCTAATGTAGTAGATGCGGTGGCAGATGCTGTAGAAGCGGCCGTGACAGAAGATCAAGCTGTGACAATGAACTAAATCTAGTAATAATACAAACTTATAACGGCACAAAAAAGTACCTTAGATTAAAGTACTTTCAGACTGTCGACAAAGTCTCTGACTTTGTTGGCAGTTTTTTTGTGCACGATTTCCGCTACAAAATCAGCTAATATAAGCACGCAGCATAAATAGTTTCATACGGGAGTATATCAATAAATTAATTCCTAACATTGTGCATTTCAATAAGTTATGATTAAATTAAAGAAAACGCTTTCAATAGAAATGAGGGGGATTATTTACTATGATTACTTTTATTGTATCGATCATTTTGCTAGTGGTAGGTTATTTCACATATGGTAAATACATTGATAAGATGTTTGGTCCCAATAAAGAGCGACCTACACCAGCCTATGATCAACGTGATAATGTTGACTATTTACCGATGAAAACGTCGTCTAATTCATTAATACAATTGCTGAATATTGCAGGGGTTGGACCTATTTTCGGTCCAATTATGGGAGCATTGTATGGTCCAGTAGCATTTATTTGGATTGTAGTGGGATGTATTTTTGCCGGTGCAGTTCACGATTATTTAACAGGTATGATTTCTATTCGTAACAAAGGGGCACATTTACCTGAATTAGCAGGGAAGTTTTTAGGTAAGGTCATGAAGCACTTTGTTAATATCTTCTCAATATTATTGTTATTACTGACAGGTACAGTTTTTGTGACAAGTCCGGCATTATTATTACATAACTTAATGGATGGTCGTATTGCTTTAGGCATTATTATCTTTGTGATATTTGTTTATTATGTATTATCGACAATCTTACCAATTGATAAGATTATAGGTCGTGTTTATCCAATTTTTGGAGCCTTATTATTAATTAGTGCGGTAGGTATTGGCTTTAGATTGGTTCAAACGGGGGCACCGATTCCAGAAATAAACATTCAAAATATGCATCCAGATGGCGCACCAATCTTCCCGTTATTATTCTTTACAATTACATGTGGGGCCTTATCTGGTTTCCATGCGACACAAACACCGATTATTTCTAGAACAACAAATAAAGAGAAAAATGGTCGTTTTATCTTTTATGGCATGATGATTGCAGAAGGTATCATCGCTATGATTTGGGCTGCTGCTGGTATGAGTTTATTTAATGGTTACAGTGGTTTACAAGATGTCTTAGCACGTGGTGAAGCGGCATTAGTTGTAAGTGAAGCGTCGCATTTATTATTAGGTTCAGTATTTGGTACGATTGCTGTTCTGGGCGTTATTATCTTACCAATTACGAGTGGTGATACGTCATTTAGAAGTGCGCGTATGATTATTGCTGATTATTTAAATATAGGGCAAAGTAAAATTATGAAACGTATATGGGTGGCGACTCCATTGTTTGTTATCAGCTTTGGTTTAACGCAAGTAGATTTTACTATATTATGGCGCTATTTCTCATGGGCGAACCAAACGACTGCCGTTGTAGCATTATGGGTAGGTGCAATGTATTTACTATTAGCTAAGAAAAACTTTTGGGTGGCAGCTATCCCAGCTACATTTATGACATGGAATATTTTCGTCTATATTTTAAGTCAAAAAATCGGGTTAGGGTTAGACTTAACATTAAGTTATTATCTTGGCTTTGGTTTAACGTTATTATGGATTATTTACTTCGTCTACCAATATAAACAAACGGTAGCGCAAACGTCATTTGAATTAGATCATCAAATACCATATGGTCAAAATACTGTGTCGTCTTAATCGTTGAATAAATAGCTAAAGAGCCTAACTCTAAGTAGGGTTAGGCTCTTTAAGTATGTCTACAGGAAGTCTAAAAGATAAGTAGTAGACATCCATTTTTAAGTTAAGCTGTAATGTTTCACGCTAAACAATAACAGTTTTTAATCACTTATATAGATTACTGACAGATGGCGTCGGTCAAAAATATAATTTCCTAAAAAGCTTGTGTCGTCGCACTTCGGCAAGGATGACTACAATTGAAATATGGCTAGGTCGAATTAATAATGTCTCAAACTTATTTGTGGTTAATACTTTTGTTGGTGAAGTCCAAATTCATAATAACAACCCCAGTAATAACAACGACGATACCGATAACATTGACGACCGATAAAATTTCATTGAAAAAAAGTGCACCAATCAATGTAGTACCAGCTGTACCTAACGCTGCCCAAATACTATATGCTTTGCTTAAAGGTAATGTTTTTAAAGAAAATAATAAAAAGATAAATGCGATACCGAAGCTAATAATTAATATTATGCTTGGAATGACATTGGTGAATCCTGAGGATAACTTCAACATTGAAGTACCAAAAATTTCAAAACCAATAGATAATAATAAATAAAGATAACCTTGCATGTACAATACCTCCTTAAAGCCTCAACAGTATGAGTCCGATAATAAGTAACATCAAACCTATTATCGTTTGACGTTGAATACGTTCTTTAAAAATAATAAAACCTACTGCCGCTGTTAAAGCAGTACCAATACCACTCCAAGCTGCATAAGTAAAACTGAGTGGAATCGACATTACTGTTAAAGACAAAAAATAAAATGCTAAAAGATAGCTGACAATGACACCAAGAACAGATAGTTTCTTGCGTGATATTGCGCTAAATTTTAACATCGTGGAACCGAAAATTTCAGAAATAATGGCACCTGCTAAATAAATAATTCCCATCACTTATTCCTCCTGAGCGAGTGAATTTAACATATCGAATATAATACGTTCCATATGAGCCATTTGTGTGGTATCAGCTTCTTCATACATGATAGTAAACCATAAACCATCACTCATTAAACGTAATTTTAAGATTTCATCAGGATCTCCTTGATCTTGAGCAAAGCGTGCTGACCATTGTTGTACTACTTTTTGCCATAACCGTAAGCTGTTTTTGTCTTCCTGCGAAGATATAAGCACAGCAGTTAATTGAGCGTTCGAGGATTGACGCAAATAATCTAGCGTAGTTAATACATAAGCACGGGTAAATACATAATTCCCAGACAACTTGGAGATATGATGTTCTATACTTTGTTCAAAATCTGCAATAGCCATTTCATTCATTTTTTGAATTAATGTGTCTTTATTATTGAAGTGATATAAGACACCACCTTTAGTGATATTAGCTTTTTTAGCTAAGTAATCCATTGTTAATTTTTGCATACCTTCTTCTTGAATAATTGTAGCTGCATGCTGTAATAATTCTTGTTTTTTATTCATCACGATACCTCATTAATGTTTACTATACTGACCGTTCAGTACAGTAAATTTAACATAGAATAATTAAGTACGCAATTTTACATGTTAAAGGACGATTGAGTTTAAGTTTTGAATGTGTGAAGAAATTTTATATACAAAAAGCCAAGTAAACACTTCTTATATGAGTGCTTACTTGGCTTTTTAAGTGCGTTTTATGTTGTTGATGATGATAGTTCGCGGCACATTTTAGGGATAAGGAAGAGATCGATGATCAGCCATATCCATAAGATAAATAGCAAACCATACCCAATGAAGATAGGTGATGTAACCCAACCAGTAAGGCCTAGTCCTACTTGCCAAATGGCGGTATTAAATTTTCGTCCATAAAACCGATGTGCCCCTAATTGACCAAAAAAGAACCAAAGTATGTATGCGATGATGAGTTTATTACGTTCGACTAAAGTATTCGACTGTGTATCTACTTCTGACATTAAGTGAAATCCTCCTTGATAACTCATAGTATTTATTATATTGACTGTTTTAACACTATAAAACATTAAAATAGGGGCGAGCTAGAAATCACTAGTTGTAGTGTGAATTCCTATGCTCGTCCCTGTAATGATGACTATAGAGCAAAATGTTGCTATAGCAATTGCTCAAGGTCATATATAATGAAATAGAAAGATTAGAATGTTGTAGTAAAGGGCTCAATTTTTACTACACAAGTTCAAATGTAAATGGCTAGTTTACTTTACTTGTTTGGCTCAAGGTTTGATCGCGAATGCACGCACGGGAAACCCAGGTGCATTTTTGGGTTTGGGGCTAATCGTATAAATGATTGCACCCCTAGTTGGGAGTTGATCTAAGTTAGTTAACAGCTCGATTTGATACGTGTCTTGACCAAGGACATAACGCTCTCCTCTAATATCTCCATATTTAGCGACATCTACAGAAGCGTCTGTATCAAAGGTTTCGTGACCGATGGCTTTAATGTTACGTGTTTCAAAGAGAAACTGTAATGCATCAAGGCCCCAACCTGGTAAATGTAATTGTCCGTCACTATCTTTATTTTCAAACTGTTCGATATTGGGCCAACGTTTAGACCAATCTGTACGTAAGGCGACAAAAGTATGCGGTTCAATTGTGCCATGTACTTGTTCCCATTGTAATATATGGTCTTTGGTAACGATAAAATCTGCATCTTGTGCAACTGCTTCGGAAAAGTCTAAAACAATTAATGGCAATACTAATTCTTTAAGTTCTAATTCTTCCAAGTAACGTTGGTGTGGCACAAAATGGATGGGAGCATCGATATGAGTACCATACTGCGTCACGAGATTCCAACGTTGTACAAAAAAGCCATGATCTTCGATGTTATATAATGTAGAAACTTCGGCTTTTTCAAACTCGCTAAAGCGTGGGCTATGCTCATCAAAGGTGTGTGTTAAATCTACCCACTCTGTTTGTTTTAACTGTTCTAGTTGGTCCCATAATGGATATTGTGTCATTGTATCAATGCTCCTTTACTTAATTAAACTGTTGCTGGATCTTTAGATTCACGTAATTTTTCTACTGAATTGACTAATACAGTTAAGGCTTCACGTACTTCATCTTCTTTACGTGTTTTCAATCCACAGTCAGGGTTAACCCAGAATAATGAACGATCGATTTCTTGCAATGCACGGTGGATTGCAGTTGTGATTTCATCTTCTGTTGGAATACGTGGGCTGTGAATATCGTATACGCCTAAACCAATACCTAAATCGTAAGTGATGTCTTCAAAGTCTTTAATTAAATCACCATGACTTCTAGATGTTTCAATAGAAATAACATCAGCATCTAAATCATAGATGGCATGAATGATTTGTCCGAATTGAGAATAACACATATGTGTATGAATTTGTGTTGCATCTGCCACAGATGATGTAGATAGTTTGAATGAATGAACAGCTTTGTCTAAATAATCTGCATGGTATTCAGAACGTAATGGTAATCCTTCACGTAATGCAGGTTCATCGACTTGAACAATTTTAATGCCTGCTGCTTCTAATGCTAAAACTTCTTCGTTAATAGCTAAAGCAATTTGGTCTTGGACATCTTCACGTGGTAAATCGACGCGTTCAAATGACCAGTTCAAAATCGTAACCGGACCTGTCAGCATACCTTTCACTGGTTTGTCAGTTAAATTTTGGGCATATACTGTTTCTTTGACAGTTAATGGTTCTGTCCATTTTACATCTCCGTAAATAATTGGTGGCTTCACGGCACGAGAACCATAAGACTGTACCCAACCAAATTTAGTTACTAAGAACCCTTGTAATTTTTCACCGAAGAATTCAACCATGTCATTACGCTCAAATTCACCATGAACAAGCACATCTAAACCGATATCTTCTTGAATTTTGATCCAACGTGCAATTTCATCTTGTAAAAATGTTTTATATGCTTCGTCAGAGATACGGTTGTTTTTCCAATCAGCACGTTGTTTACGCACTTCAGTTGATTGTGGGAAAGAACCGATTGTAGTTGTTGGTAAATCTGGTAAGTTGAGTTGTGCGTCTTGTTGTTTTTTACGTTCTGCAAATGGTGATTGACGTGTATCACGCACTTGTGAAAAGTCATATTCTAGATTTTTAAACGCTTGGTTTTGGAAACGTTCATAACGTGCTTTTAACACATCAAATTTGTCAGAATCATTGTCATTGATTACACGTTTTAATGCATCGAGCTCATCTAATTTCTCAGTAGCGAAGCTTAAGCCTTCAGCAATCGTTTCATCTAAAGTTTCATCATCTAATGAAACTGGAACGTGTAGTAATGATGCTGATGGTTGCACCACTAATTCGGATGTATAGTTTTGTAGTGTTTCAATTAAGTCTTTTTTAGCGGCAATATCGGCAGCCCAAACGTTACGGCCATCAATAATTCCAGCGTAAATTGCTTTATCTTGGTCTAAATCACCAGCTTTAAGTTGCTCTAAGTTGTAACCACGGTCGTGGACGAAATCTAACCCAAAACCTTTAACAGGTAAAGTATTTAAAAACTTAATATTCGCACGTTCAAAATATGTTTGAATTACTAATTTGCTAGCAACTCCTGCTTCAGCGAAATAATCATAAGCTTGTTTAGTAATATTTTCGAAATCTGCACTTGCATCTGTCACAAGGACTGGCTCATCAATTTGAATATATTCAGCGCCAGCATCTACAAGTGATTGTAATACTTCTTTATATAATGGTAGTAACGTTTGAACTTTTTCTTCAAATGTTTGGTTGCCACCTTTTGATAGTTGAACAAATGTAATAGGGCCAACAATAACAGGATGCGCATTAACATTTAATGATTGGGCATAATTAAAACGTTCTAATAAAACATTGTGATTTAATTTTGGTTCAGCGTTATCCCACTCAGGAACAATGTAATGGTAGTTCGTGTTAAACCATTTAATTAAAGCACTCGCTACGTGTTCTTTATTACCTCGGGCAATGTCGAATAACAGATCATTATTAACTTCACGTCCTTGGAAGCGTTCCGGAATTATATTGAAGAGTAATGATGTATCTAAAATGTGATCGTATAATGAGAAATCACCGACTGGAATACTATCTAAATTATAATTTTTTTGCAGTAGTAAATTTTCTTTGTGTAAGTCTGTTAATTGTTGATTTAACTCTGCTTCAGAAATTTTGTTAGACCAGTAACTTTCGATTGTCTTTTTCCATTCTCTTTTTCTACCTAACCTTGGGAAACCTAAATTTGATGTTTTAATTGTCATAATATTGCCTCCTGTTTTGTTGAAGTGATGGTTTTCGAGTATGCTGCTAGTTCTAAAGAAAAATCTACACGTTGGAAGGGTGTAATCAGATATAAGCCGTTGAAATATTCATGTACAGTGTCGATAAGCTCTTTGCATATTGAAATGCTGAGCTCGCGTGTCTTTTCTTTATCGTTTTTAACTGCTTCAAATTGAGTTAATATTTCTTCAGATAGTTTTATGCCAGGTACTTCGTTGTGTAAAAACAACGCGTTGTTATAACTGGTGATTGGCATAATACCAATAAAGAAAGGTACATTTAAATGCTTTGTTGCTTCATATACTGCTTTGATTTTTTCTTTACTATAAACGGGTTGGGTAATGAAGTAATTCATTCCGCTATCGATTTTCTTCTCTAAACGTCGAATAGCCCCGTCTAGTTTACGTACGTTAGGATCAAATGCTCCTGCGATGTTGAAGTTCGTTGCTTGCTTCAGCGCATCACCATCAGTATTGATTCCTTGATTAAAACGTTGTGCGATTTCTGTTAATCCTTTGGAGTTCACATCAAAAACATTCATGGCACCGGGAAGGTTACCAATTTTTGAAGGATCACCAGTAATGGTTAATATCTCGTCGACGCCAATGAGTGACAGACCGAGTAAATGAGATTGTAAACCTATAAGGTTACGGTCACGACAAGTAATGTGTACTAACGGTTCAATATTATAATTTTGCTTGATTAGACTAGCTGCCGCGATGTTGCTGATGCGGACAGTAGCTAAGGAATTATCAGCTAACGTTACCGCATCTATATCGGCGTCATCTAATTTTTTGATATTTCTGAAAAATAAGCTTGTATCGAGATGTTTGGGTGTATCTAATTCAACAATAATAGTTGGACGTTGTTTCACTTTAGTAGTTAAATTAACTTTGGAACTTGTCGTTGTTGTTTTAGTTTGGTGTTTAGTTATAGGAATAATATCTTTATGTGTAACAGGTTTTAAGTCTTTAATAGATGACTTAATAAATTTAATATGTTCGGGTGTTGTACCACAACAACCACCGATCAGGCGAACGCCTTCATTTATTAATTTTTGAGCGACGCTACCAAAATATTCAGCGTTATCACTATATTTAAATTCACTGTTATCGATATCTAATAGACTTGCGTTTGGATAACAAGATAAGTAACCGTCATCCGGTAATTCAATATGTGAAAAAGATTGCTGCATATGGTGAGGTCCATGATGACAATTTAATCCTACAACATCGGCGCCACTGGCTTTAAGTTGTTGTAATGCGCTATTGATTTCTGAACCATCACGTAAATAATTGGTATTAGAAGCTGTTAGTTGAGCGTCGATAGGAATATCATATTTACGACGTGTCGCTTGAATGATATTTGTTAGTTCTTCTAAATCATAATACGTCTCGAAGAGTAAACCATCAACGCCAGCTTCTACTAAAGTATCGACTTGAATGCCTGTATGGTATTGGATGGCAGATAAGCTTAAGTCCTCTTGGCGCACACCTCGAAAACCGCCAACAGTACCTAAAATATACGTATCATCATTAGCAGCCTGTTGAGCAATTTTAACGGCTGCCTGATGTATGTCTTTAACTTTATGCTCTAATCCGTAAGCTTTGAGTTTTTCGAAATTAGCTCCATACGTATTGGTCTGAATAATGTCAGCGCCAGCATCTATATATGAACGATGAATATGTTCGACTTTTTCTGGATGGCTGAGATTATATGCTTCAGGACAAGTATCTAAGCCTTCAGAATAAAGTATTGTTCCCATCGCGCCGTCAGCGATGAGTATGTTGTGTTTGAGTGCTTGCAACAGTTGAGTCATTAAAAGCCTCCTTAAATGCGTAGTTAAAGTCAGCGATAAGTTCATCTGGGTCTTCTAAACCAACACTTAGTCTAAATAGACCAAAGGTAATATTGCGTGCTTCACGTACATCTTGAGGCACTGCTGCGTGTGACATTGTGGCTGGGTGTGACAAGATCGTTTCAACACCGCCTAGACTGACTGAAACAAGTGGTAGTGACAATGCGTCTACAAAAGCTTGTGCTTTATTTTCATCTTTTAATCGGAAACCGAGCACAGCACCGCCATGTTTAGCTTGTGCTAAATGTGTCTCATTATGTCCCGGGTAATAAACTTCTGCGACTTCATCGCGTTCTGATAAGAATGTAACTAATTGTTGCGCGTTACTTACAGATTGATTAAAGCGTACAGGTAAAGTTTTTAAATGTTTAGCCAATGTCCAACTATCTTGTGCAGATAAGGCATTACCTGTACCGTTTTGTAATAAGTACAACGCATCTGCGACAGCTTTATTATTAGTAATAGCGACTCCAGCAATAATATCGCTATGACCACCTAAAAATTTAGTAGCACTGTGAACAACGATATCTGCACCTAATGCCAATGGAGATTGACCAAGTGGCGTCATAAAGGTGTTATCAACTGCTACTAGTAAATCACGTGCTTGTGCTAATTGAGCAACTGCTTTAATATCAGTGATTTTAAATAGTGGGTTGGATGGTGTTTCTAAATAAATCAATTTAGTTTGTGACTCAATTGCATCTTCAATTGCCGTAACGTCTGTTGTATCTACAGTAGTGAATCGTATATTAAAGCGTGTTAAAATTTGTTCTGTTAAACGGAACGTACCTCCGTATACATCATCAGGTAAAATGACGTGATCGCCACTATTAAGCGTGAGTAAGACTGATGAAATAGCCGCAATACCTGAAGCATAAGCAAAGGCGTAGTCAGCCCCTTCTAGTTTAGCTAGTTTTTCTTCTAATAAATTACGGTTAGGGTTGCCACTGCGTGCATAATCATATGTTGCATCGCCACCTAGTACTTGTTGATGGAACGTTGATGAATCATATAATGGTGGGTTTGCTGAATCATAGTCCTGTCCACGGTGTGCATCATATATTACTTCTGTTTCTTTTGATAAAGTCATGAAATCACTCCTACTTTAGATTTTTCTAATGCTTGAATAATATCTGCTTCGATATCTTCATAGTTTTCAACGCCAATAGATAAACGGATTAAATATTCGTCAATGCCACGTTTATCTTTTTCTACATCGGGCATATCAACATGTGTTTGTGTATATGGGAAGGTAATCAATGTCTCAGTACCACCTAAGCTTTCTGCGAAGATACAAACATCAATGTTTTCTAAAAATTTGGCAACGCTATAGTCTTTGTGTAAACGTAAACTCATCATACCGGTGCGGCCGCTGTATAATACTTCAGAGATTGATGATAACGTCGAACATCGCTCTGCAAGTCGTTTGGCATTTTCTTCTGAACGATCTAAGCGTAAATGTAATGTTTTTAGACCTCGTTGTAATAAATAACTATCGATTGGTGATAATGTCGCTCCAATCATATTGTGTAAGGCGTTAAAGTCTTCAGCGAGTTGTGGGTCTTTAACTGTGACGATGCCTCCTAAGACGTCGTTATGACCTCCGATATATTTAGTACCTGAATGTAAAACAATGTCTGCACCTTCCTCTAATGGTGTTGAAAGATAAGGTGTTAAGAACGTATTATCAATAATAGTTAACAAGTTACGCTCTTGGCTTAAAATATAGTAAGGTTCAAGGTCGACCTCTAACATTAAAGGATTTGATATTGGTTCAATAAAAAGTGCACGTGTTTGTGGTGTTAGTGCTTGTTGTACTTCTTCGTAATTTAAAAAGTCGACATATCTAAATTTCACGCCATATTGTTGTTCATAAAAATCAAATAGTCTAAATGTACCTCCGTACAAATCAAAAGATACGAGCACCTCATCTCCTGGTTTGAAAATATTACAAACGAGTTGAATTGCTGCCATACCGCTAGACGTTGCAAAGGAAGCTATACCGCGTTCTAATTTAGCAAACGCTTCTTCAAATGCTGAACGTGTAGGGTTTTTCGTTCTTGTATAATCAAAACCCGTCGATTCTCCCAAATGCGGATGCTGATATGCAGTTGATAAATAAATAGGGTTGGCGATAGAGCCAGTAACATCTTGTGTTAATGCGATTTGAGCCAATTCAGTATTTTTCATAATATATAACCTCCTAAAAAATAAAAAAGCTTCCGTCCTTTAGACCCGAAAAATTCGGATATAAAGGACGAAAGCTTGCTTCGTGGTACCACCTTAGTTTGTTGTTTTATTGCTAAAACAACCTTATCCAGTACGCTAACAGCTGCTGCACAGATATTTTGCCTCCTTTTGGATAGGTCAAAATAATGGAAGATAATTCCATATCGGCATGTAACTGATGTTAATACTGTATCGCTATAACGGGCGATCCCGATGATGCCTCATATTGGCACCAGCACTCAAAGGCCATTTTCAAACTCGCTTTCTGTGTCTTCTTTCAGCAAATGAAGACTCTCTGTGTCAGCAGGGTTAGTTCTACTTTCCTTATTACTGTGTTTAGCTGTGTTTTTTAACTGATAAATCATAGCTTACACACTAAAAGAAATTTTGTCAATAACTTTTCTGAAAATTTAGATTAACGCGATTATTTCGACCTCAAAATAAATAGGCTCATCAGCTTCAGTATAAATATTTCCACTTGTTCTCTTGGATAAAAATTCATAAAATAACTATAAAGCTGTTAAAAAGGTAGGTGAAGAGCATCGCACAGTCAGAGGACAATCGTATAATAACTGGACAAGATGATGAGGTGCAACATATTGCATTGGATCAAGTTAAAGCCAACCCATATCAACCACGAAAAACATTTGATGATATGAAATTAGATGATTTAGCTGGTTCCATTAGGCAACACGGCATTTTACAGCCGATTGTTTTACGCCAAACGATTAAAGGCTATCATATTGTAGTAGGTGAACGCAGATTTCGTGCATCACAGCGTGCAGGGCTGACAACCATTCCTGCTATTGTTAAAACATTGACGGACGAAGACATGATGGAGCTTGCGATTATTGAAAATTTACAACGTGAGGACTTGAATGCCATTGAAGAAGCCGAAAGCTATCGTAAATTAATGGATGACCTACATTTAACACAACAAGAAGTTGCAACACGCTTAAGTAAGTCGAGACCTTATATTGCTAATATGTTACGTTTACTTAATTTGCCAAGTACAGTTATGCGTATGGTTCGACAGGAACAATTATCTGGAGCACATGGACGCACATTACTAGCGATGAAAGATAAAAGTGCAATGAACAAAATAGCACAGCAAGCCTACGAGGAGTCTTGGAGCGTACGTTATTTAGAGGATTGTATCAATTCAGCAAAAAATAGCAAGACATCAAAACAAGCTTCAACGAGTAAGAAAAAGCCCAAGTTTATTCAACAACAAGAACGGCAATTAAGAGACCAATACGGCTCAAAGGTGAATATTTCTACCGTGAATAAAAAAGGGCACATCACATTTGAATTTACTTCGGAGGAAGAATTTAAGCAATTGATACAACAACTTAATGCCCAATATCGAAAATAAGCATAGTATCTTTGCAGTCATGCATTATGAAGTAGTAGTCAAACACTTGTTAACGGTGTAATGGTAATAAATAGGACAAATATCAGCAATATAAAAAGCGCGTGCCTTAAGAGAAGGCGACGCGCTTTTATAATACGTTTTAATTATTAAGATTAACCTTTTAGAGAAATTGAGTTTACTCTGAGTGTCAGCAACACATTCATGATTTGTTAACTCCTTAACTCGTAATATAATCGCCACCATTCACATGAATGACTTGTCCTGTAATGTATGAGCTATCTGCATAAGAAGCTAAGAAAACATAAGTAGGTGCTAGCTCTGCTGGCTGTCCTCGTCTCCCCATCGGTGTGTCATCACCTTGGTGTTCGACTTTGTCTTGGCTAAAAGTTGCAGGGATGAGTGGCGTATAAATTGGACCAGGAGCTACAGCGTTGACGCGTACCCCTTTATTAACCAAACTGGTAGCAAGTGAACGTGTAAATGCTACGATTGCGCCTTTAGTGGCAGCGTAATCTATTAAATGACCGGAACCACGATAAGCTGTCACACTCGTTGTATTAATTATAGCATCGCCTGATGAGAGGTGAGGTTCAGCTGCTTGAGATAAAAACATCATACCAAAAATATTAGTCTCAAATGTTTCTTTAATTTGCTCCGGTGTGATGTCAGCAAAGTGATCTTGTGGGAATTGGACACCACCATTATTTACTAAAATGTTGAGTTGGCCGAAATCGGTAATTACTTGTTGAATTAATGCTTGAGAGTCAGCTACGCTTTTTAAATCATGTGCATAAGCTTTAGCTGTCACTCCAAAAGATTTAATATAAGCAACAATGTCATCAGCATCGCTATGCTCGTCATAATAACCTATGGCGACATGAGCACCTTCTTTAGCATAAAGCGTTGCTATCGCACGACCAATACCAGAATCGCCCCCAGTAATGAGTGCGACTTTACCTTGTAATTTTCTGCCTGCTTGATAGTCATCAAATTCAGAAATGGGTTTCGGCTGCATATCTTTTTCGATACCAGGTTGACGCTGTTGTACGTATCCTTTTATTTCTTTATGAAAATCAACTAAGTTCATAAAGCACCTCCAAAAGTGTCATTATTAATCCGATACCACCTGTAGTGCAAATGAAACTTAGTTACAATTATTATATTGCTATTCAAGTAAAAAGGAGATTAGTATCGTGAAATACTAATCTCCCGTCTGTTATGAGTTTAAAACATCGCCTTACATCAAATCGTGATATTAGAGTTAGTTTGAAGTGTGACGATGTTTATTGAATGCGTAAACTAATTAATAGTAATACCAATTTTATAAGGTTGTTTACCTATTATAAATCTGAAAATATGGAATTCCCTTAAAATAACATAAGCAATCAAGTGTTTTCGCGTAAAAGCCACTATTATAACGATATTTTAGTTAAGCTTGTGATGAAGCAGAAAAGCTCAATCTTGGAATGAACGTTTCAAAGTGAACATTTTCTTGTGGTATATCTAATGTTTGTAGTTGCATAATCATTGAATTTAGGAACGAATTACCACCACAGATGTAAATTTCAGTGTTTGCATCTACATACTCTTGTAATTGTTTAGAATCGATAAAGCCATCAACATCTCTAAAATGAGTTTTGAATTCACCTTGTGCGACAGAGTTATTAATGTCGTTCAATTCTTGTTCAAATGCTACATTATTGTCATTAGATGTAACTTGAATAAATGTAGCTGCTAATTGTTTATTTGCTGCTTCGCGGTACATTGATACTAAAGGTGTCACTCCTACACCAGAACCTAAGAATAATTGTTTATTCTTGTTATTGGCTAAACCGAAACCACCAACCGGTGCCGATATATTTAAAGTATTACCAATAGTTACTTCATCATGTAAAATTGTTGAAACTTCACCTTCATGACCTTCAGTTACATCGCGTCTTACACCAAATGTTAAATAGTTTGTATCACCATCAACAATAGAATAATGACGTTTAGCTCTGTACGGTAATTTGTCACTGGCTACGTCAACCGTAATATATTGACCAGGTACAAACTGACTTAAATCTATATTTTCTGATGTAACTGTGAATGATTTTATGATGTCTGTTTGTTCTTTAATGTCTGTGACTTTGAATGGCTGGAAGCCGTCCCAAGCCATGTTACTGTAAACTTCTTGTTCTAAACCGATAAATGCATCTGCAATTGCTTGATATGCTTTGCCCCACGTTTGGATAACTTCACTATCATCTGTCAATCCAGTCACTTCTTTAATAGCCCATAATAAATTTTCTCCAACAATGGGATAGTGTTCCGGTTTTACTTGTAAAGCGCAGTGTTTATATACTACTGGCATAATAGCAGGAACGATAGGTGACAAATCATCGATATTATCGGCAGCTGCTAAAACGGCCATAGCTAGTGCTGAAGATTGTAAACCTTTTTTCTGGTTTGTTTGGTTAAAAACATTTTTTAATTCTGGATGTGTTTCAAATAAGCGTTTATAAAATTTCGAGGTAATTGTTTGTCCTTCTTCTTTTAGTAAAGGGACCGTGTCTTTAATAATACTAATTTCTTTTTGGGTTAACATAATATGACCTCCTTATTTATCTAACTTAATTATTAAACTATTGTATTAATTGTTCAAGTAAATAAAAGGAAAGTCATAAAGGATTCAAAATTTTAAATTGTGCGTATTTCATCACATTATTTTAACTGAGTAGTTAATGATAATATTAAGATATTAGTAGTCGATAGTATAAGTTCTGAAATAGGGAGTGGTTGTATGAAAATTGCATTAACACCTAATACATATGGTTTTCATTTAAAAGGTGATTTTCAGGAAACAGTGGCAGGGTTACAAACGACAGGTTATGAAATTAGACAGCATCATGATTATCGCTGGGATGGGTTACAACGAACTGAGCAAGATGTTTATATTTTTCAATATACGCTTAGTGGCAAAGGTGCTATTCGCATTGGCCAACAACAGTTTTCATTAAGACAAGGTGATGCCTTTTTTGTCAAAGTCCCTAGTGATCATTGTTATTATTTACCATATGAATCTGAACAATGGGAGTTTTTGTACTTTACAATCTATGGCAATATGGCAGCAACACTCTATGAAAAAATACAAGGAAATGCAGCACCCATTTTACAGTTGCCACTCCATGCAGCACCAATACAATTTATCATTGAAACACTAGAAAAAATAGAAAATATAGGTATCCATCACGGTTACGAATCTTCTGCGCGTGCTTATACGTTTGTGATGAAATGTCTGGAGTATTTAGAATACGGTGAACAATTGGAGACAGCAGATGACTCACCAATTAATAAAGCAATACGGTACATAGAAAAATATTATTATGAAGATTTATCGTTAGATGATGTTGTAGCGGTGACCCAACTTTCTAAATATTATTTTACCAGGCAGTTTAATGCCGCGATGAAAGTAACACCTATACAGTATTTAACTCAAATACGTATACGTGTTAGCGTCCAATTATTAATAACAAGTGAATTATCAGTGTCTGAGATTGCTAATCAAGTAGGATTTAGGTCTAGTAATTATTTTAGTAAAGTATTTAAAAAATTAATTGGTGTAACACCTGGTAGTTATCGTAAGTATAATAAAGTGATGCCAGTAGATAAATTATTCATTGATTAATAGAGCAATATTTTACTCTTTTCAAAAAAATTTACGATTGATAGATATCAGAATTTTCACTAATCTAAATATAAGATATTGTAATTACAGTAAATGAATACAAGAAATAAAAGGTTTAAGTACTGTAAAAGCAATTTATGAAATCGCAATATTAAACTTATATTTAGGGGGCGGTAATATGAAGAAAATTACTTTTTTAGGTGCAGGTAGTACCGTGTTTGCTAAGAATGTATTAGGTGATTGTATGACTGTTGAGGCATTACAAGATTTTGAATTTGCGTTATATGACATAGACGAACAACGTTTAGAAGATTCTGAACAGATGTTAAACAACTTAAAAAGCAGTTTAAATGCTAGCGTCACAGTACGTGCTTATCATAACCGCAAAGAAGCTTTACGAGATGCTAAATATGTTATTAATGCTATTCAAGTTGGTGGATATGATCCAGCTACTATTACAGATTTTGAGATTCCTAAACAGTACGGTTTACGTCAAACCATTGCTGATACATTAGGTATTGGAGGTATTTTCCGTAATTTAAGAACGATTCCAGTCATGCAAGCATTTGCGCAAGATATGAAAGAAGTGTGTCCAGATGCCTGGTTTTTAAATTACACAAATCCGATGGCCGTGTTAACAAACATTATGCTGCAAGAAGGGATCAAAACAGTTGGCTTATGCCATAGTGTTCAAGTTTGTGCCAATGATTTATTAACATCGTTGGATATGCCAACAGATGGAATTCAGCATAAAATAGCGGGCATCAATCACATGGCATGGTTGCTTGAAATTACTCGTAATGGTAAAGATTTATACCCAGAAATTAAACAACGAGCGAAAGCAAAACAGCAACAGTCACATGACGATATGGTGCGCTTCGAACTCATGGATAAATTTGGTTATTATATTACTGAGTCTTCGGAACATAATGCGGAATATCATCCTTATTTTATTAAAAGCCAATATCCAGAATTGATAGAGCGTTTCAATATACCATTGGATGAATATCCACGGCGCTGTGTCAATCAAATATCAGAATGGGAAAAAATGCGTGATGATATGGTGAATAATAAAAATTTAGAGCATGAACGTTCACATGAATATGGTTCGTATATCATTGAAGCAATGGAAACCAATCAACCGTTTAAAATTGGAGGAAATGTATTAAACACCGGTGGTTTAATTAGTAATTTACCAGAGAATGCTGTAGTAGAAGTGCCGTGTTTAGTGGATAGTAGTGGTATTGCACCGACTTATATTGGTCCGTTACCAGAACAACTTGCAGCATTAAATAGAACCAATATTAACACGCAATTATTGACTATTGAAGCGGCATTGACGCAGAAAAAAGAAAAAATATATCAAGCAGCAATGTTAGATCCTCATACTGCAGCAGAATTATCAATCGATGACATTATTGCATTATGTGATGATTTAATTACAGCTCATGGCGATTGGCTACCAAAGTTCGACTAATATCAGCGAGAGCTTTGAACAGGTACACAAAGAACTATTATGTCTAGCTTTAACATTGTTAAAGCTAGTAGAACTTAAGGGGTGGTTTTTTGGATAGACAAGTAACCCGAAAAGCAAAGTATTCTTTTGGTATTGGTGCTTTTGGTAAAGACTTAGTAGTAGGTCTAACGGGGACCTTCTTAATGTTTTATTTTACGGACGTATTAGGAGTGGCAGCAAGTTTTGTAGGAACGCTGTTTTTTGTCGCACGTTTTTGGGATGCAATTAATGCTCCGGTTATGGTCATGATTGTAG
>ERZ1023266.71-NODE-71-length-22299-cov-6.685129_pt1 | contig 22299 bp, 25 predicted proteins | sample MGYA00380462_ERZ1023266 | MGnify/ENA primary metagenome ERZ1023266 (study PRJEB33173, sample SAMEA4830414) | metagenome | study: EMG produced TPA metagenomics assembly of the PRJEB25223 data set...
GTTTTTTTATGCACGCTTTCCGCGGGCCCTGCCTTAGCCTGTAGTCTTCGGCTAGTGCTATTCCCGCAGGAGTCGGCATAAATTACTGCCAATCTATAAAAATGACTTTAGCAGAATTAATACTTAAGATCTGTTTACTGACAAAAAACAAGATGTTATAGATAAAGTTTCCATAGATATCACGCTTATGTGTGCTGACATAAATCTTCAAAACGTAATGTGGTTAGTAAAAGGTTGTGTAATGATCTGAAAGGCTATTATTTGAAAAACTTTTTAAATAAAAATAAAAAAATCTTCAGTGACTATAGCTTGTATAATCACCAAAACTGGACTTCTTAAGATACGTATTTTATTTAGAATGATTTAATTGTGACAAATTTTTTAACGATAATATTGACAACGCTTACAAACAAAGTGTAAAATGAGGGCAAGTTAATATTAGAACAGAGATGGGAGATTTCTACGATTTATTAAACCGGTGGTTCGAAGCGTTCAACTGGCTATAATTTGTAGGAGTCTCTTTATCTTTATTAGGAGGAATCTCTATGAGTGTATATTTTGCAGAGTTTTTGGGGACTTTGATTCTTGTTCTTTTTGGTGGCGGCGTCTGTGCTAACGTCAACTTAAAAAGAACTGGTGGTTCTGGAGCAGATTGGATTGTTATTGCTGCTGGATGGGGATTAGCAGTTACATTTGGTGTTTACGCGGTTGGCAATATTTCTGGAGCACATATTAATCCTGCGGTTACAATAGCTATGGCTATGGATGGTGCAGTGACTTGGGGAGTAGTACCTGGTTATATCATCTGTCAAATTCTAGGTGGTATTGTCGGTGGTGCAATTGTATGGTTAATGTATTTACCACATTGGAAAGCAACTGAAGATCAAGGCGCAAAATTAGGTGTGTTTTCAACGGCACCAGCAATTAAAAACTATTTCGCTAACTTTTTAAGTGAAATTATTGGTACTACAGCATTGACGTTAGGTTTGTTATTTATTGGTATGAATAAAATAGCTGATGGTTTAAATCCACTTATCGTAGGTGGCTTAATCATTGCTATAGGGCTAAGTTTAGGTGGACCAACAGGTTATGCAATTAACCCTGCTCGTGATTTAGGTCCTAGAATTGCACATGCAATTTTACCTATTTTTGGTAAAGGTACTTCGAATTGGGGTTACGCAATTGTTCCCGTATTAGGACCGATTGCAGGAGGAATGTTAGGTGCAGTAATTTATAGATTGTTCTACAAAGGCGCATTTGATATCATGTCTATTGTTACAATTGTAGTGGTCATCATTACACTTGTTATTGGCGTATTATTAAATAAAGCCGATAAAACTGGAGAAGTTGAAGCAGTTAAATAACAAATAAACATAGTCATTGAACAATAGTTTATTTATAATTTTGCAGGGTACAGGATTATAATTGAAAACTAAGCATACTTGAGATGTTAATTGTTCTAAGTATAATCAACCGAGAGAAAGGGAGTTAATTAATATGGAAAAATATATTTTGTCAATAGACCAAGGAACAACAAGTTCACGTGCAATATTATTCAACAAAGATGGAGAGATTGATGGTGTTGCTCAAAGAGAATTTAAACAATTCTTTCCTAAATCAGGTTGGGTAGAGCATGATGCGAATGAAATTTGGACATCTGTATTAGCAGTTATTGCAGAAGTATTAAATGAAAAAAATGTTAGTGCTGAACAAATTGCAGGCATCGGAATTACTAACCAACGTGAAACTACAGTAGTATGGGATAAAAAATCTGGTCGTCCAGTTTACCATGCTATCGTTTGGCAATCTCGTCAAACTCAAGGAATTTGTCAAGAGTTGAAAGAACAAGGACTTGAAGAAAAATTCCGTGAAAAAACAGGACTATTGTTAGACCCATATTTTGCTGGAACAAAAGTAAAATGGATTTTAGATAACGTCGATGGGGCGAGAGAGCAAGCAGACAATGGAGATTTATTATTTGGTACTATTGATTCATGGCTAGTTTGGAAGTTATCTGGTGGACAAGCACATATTACAGATTACTCAAATGCAAGTAGAACTTTAGTATACAATATTCATGAATTACAATGGGATAAAGAATTGTTAGATATACTTAATATACCTGAAAGCATGTTGCCTGAAGTTAAAGAATCAAGTGAAGTTTATGGTAATACTATTGATTATCATTTCTTTGGTCAAGAAGTACCAATTGCAGGTATTGCAGGTGACCAACAAGCAGCGTTATTCGGTCAAGCATGCTTCAACCGTGGTGATGTTAAAAACACATATGGCACTGGTGGATTTATGTTAATGAACACTGGTGAAGAAGCAGTAAAATCTAAAAGTGGTTTGTTGACTACAATTGCATATGGACTTGATGGTAAAGTACATTATGCACTTGAAGGTTCGATTTTCGTTTCAGGATCTGCAATACAATGGTTAAGAGATGGTTTACGTATGATAAATTCAGCGCCACAATCTGAAAACTATGCTGAACGTGTAGAATCTACAGAAGGTGTTTATGTCGTACCTGCTTTTGTAGGACTAGGCACACCATACTGGGATGCTGAAGCAAGAGGAGCAATCTTTGGTTTAACACGTGGTACTGAAAAAGAACACTTTATTAGAGCTACATTGGAATCATTATGTTATCAAACACGTGATGTATTAGAAGCTATGGAAAAAGATTCTGATATTAAAGTAAATAACTTACGTGTTGACGGTGGCGCAGTTAAAAACAACTTCATTATGCAATTCCAATCAGATTTGTTACACGTTGAAGTAGAGAGACCAGAAATAAATGAAACAACAGCATTAGGTGCAGCATACTTAGCCGGTTTAGCGGTTGGTTTCTGGGAAAGTAAAGATGAAATCGCTAATCGTTGGAAATTAGAAAAATCATTTAATCCAGAAATGGAAGAAGCTGAAAGTACTAAATTGTACAAAGGTTGGAAAAAAGCTGTTGAAGCAACACAAGTTTTTAAGTTAGATGAAGAGTAAAAAATATTGGACTTAAAATAATTAACTATGCTACAATTAGGGTAAGTTAATAATACAAGTGAGAAGTAGAGACTCTGTTCGTACAAAATTATATGTATAGGATAGGTCTCTACTTTTTTAATTTTATAGGAGGCGCTCGGATTATGACTTTATCAACACTTAAAAGAGAGCAAATTAAAAAGGATTTAAAAGATAACTCATTTGACGTTGTTATCATCGGTGGTGGAATAACTGGTGCTGGTATAGCGTTAGATGCTAGTGAAAGAGGTATGAAAGTCGCATTAGTTGAAATGCAAGACTTTGCTCAAGGTACAAGTTCTCGTTCTACTAAATTAGTACATGGTGGATTACGTTATTTAAAACAACTACAAGTAGGTGTAGTAGCGGAAACAGGTCGTGAACGTGCCATTGTATACGAAAATGGTCCACATGTAACTACGCCTGAAAGAATGTTATTGCCAATGCATAAAGGTGGAAGTATGGGTAAATTCACTACTTCTATTGGACTAACTATGTATGATAGATTAGCTGGTGTTAAACGTTCAGAACGCAAGAAAATGTTGAACAAAAAAGAAACATTGGCTAAAGAACCATTAGTTAAACAAGCTGGATTAAAAGGTGGCGGTTCTTATGTTGAGTATCGTACGGATGATGCACGTTTAACAATCGAAGTAATGAAACGTGCTGAAGAAAAAGGTGCGACAATTATTAACCACAGTAAATCAATGCATTTCACATATGATAATAATGAAAAAGTGAATGGTATTAATGTAGAAGACCAAATCTCTGGTGAAACTTATACAATTGGTGCTAAAAAAGTTATCAATGCAAGTGGTCCATGGGTAGATGAAGTACGTAGTGGTGACTATGCACGTAATAATAAACAATTACGTTTAACAAAAGGTGTCCACATTGTTATCGATCAATCTAAATTCCCATTAGGTCAAGCAGTATACTTTGATACTGAAAAAGATGGTCGTATGATTTTTGCAATTCCACGTGAAGGCAAAGCGTATGTTGGTACAACAGATACGTTTTATGACAACGACAAAACATCACCTTTAGCAACACAAGAAGATAGAGATTATTTAATAGATGCAATTAATTATATGTTCCCTGATGTTCAAGTTGAAGATAGCGATATTGAATCATCATGGGCAGGTGTTAGACCACTTATTTTAGAAGAAGGTAAAGATCCTTCAGAAATTTCTCGTAAAGACGAAGTATGGGAAGGTAAATCAGGCTTATTAACTATCGCAGGTGGTAAATTAACTGGATACCGTCATATGGCATTAGAAATTGTTGATTTATTAGCAAAACGTCTAAAAGAAGAATATAAATTAAAATTCAAACCATGTGAAACAAAACATTTACCAATTTCAGGCGGTGACGTTGGTGGTAGTCAAAACTTCGACAATTATATTGAAGAAAAAGTGAAAGACGCTAAAGCTTATCAAATTGATGAACCATTAGCACGTCATATTGTATCTAAATATGGTTCAAATGCAGAAGAACTATTCAAAATTGCACAAACAGCTCAATATCAAGATACAGGTTTACCTTTAGATATATATACTGAACTTATTTATTCAATTCAAAATGAAATGGTATATCGTCCAACAGATTTCTTTATTCGTCGTACAGGTAAATTATACTTCAAAATTGATGACGTCTTAAATTACAAAGAACAAGTTATCGATGTTATGTCTGAATTACTTGGTTATAGTGATGTACAAAAAGAACTTTATAAACAAGAATTAGAAACTGCAATAAATGAAGCACAAACAGGCAATAATCAACCAGCAGTTAAAGAATAATTAAACAATGCATAAATGTTAATTAGCTATAAGCTAATTGATTAATAACAAATAAATAGCCATATATGAGGCGAGTAGATGAAATCAACTATTGATTTCACTCTCGTCTTTTTTATATTGATAAATCATAATTGTGTTTCATAACAGACTATAAATAATGATTAAATGATTAGGGTATAGATATTTAATAGCAAGTTAAAGATGTTATACTTATATATGAATACAAGCTGAACACATATTATATCAACAAACTATAAGTCACAAATGGAGGGCTAAAACCATGGGTCAAAAAGAATTAAATATCACAGTTGCAGATGGCACAATGATACCAGTAAAACTTGATAAAGCTAAAAAAACTACTATTGGTGTCATACATATATTTCACGGTATGGCTGAACATATGGATAGATATGATGCGTTGGTAATGTCGTTAAACCAACAAGGTTACGATGTAATACGTCATAATCATAGGGGACACGGACCAACATGTAATCAAGAAGATAGAGGTCATATAGATAGCTTTGAACAAGTAGCAGATGATGCGTTTGAAATAGCGCAAACATTATGTACAAACCATGAAGGATTACCTTATATTGTTATAGGCCATTCTATGGGTTCTATTATTGCACGTTTATTTGTCACGAAATATCCTGATGCTGCAAATGGTTTGATTCTAAGTGGTACAGGTTATTTTTCAAAAATTGCAGGTTACTCAATTGCAACATTGTTGAAGATAATCACGTTGATATTTGGTAAAAGCAAGAGATTGAAGTGGGTAAATAATCTAATGTATAAAACACTGAATAAAAAAATCAATAATCCTAAAACGACTAGTGATTGGATATCTTCAGATGAACAATATGTCAAAAATTTTATTGACGACGAATATACGGGCTTTCTCGTATCTAACCAATTGATCTATGAAACAGTCAGATACATTAATAAATTAAATAGACAAAAATATATACGTAAAATGCATAGGGCAATGCCGATTTTGATGATTTCCGGTAAAGATGACCCATTAGGTAACTATGGTAAAGGTATTCATCGTCTTGGTAAGATCTTCAAACAAGGTCATATAAACCATGTGACCATTCAAATATATAAAAATAAAAGACATGAAATATTATTTGAGCGTGAGCATGAAATAATTTGGCAACATATGTATGATTGGATTCAAAAACAGATTTTAACAGCAAAATGATATAGGAAAAGTGAGTGATTTGAAGTGCAACAAGATAAACCATTTATCATAGTTATAGTGGGACCAACGGGTGTAGGTAAAACAGAACTTAGTATAAAGTTAGCGAAAGAAATTAATGGGGAAGTTATTAGTGGTGATTCCATGCAAGTTTATAAAGGTATGGATATCGGCACTGCAAAAATATCAGTTCCAGAAATGGAAGGTATAACACATCATATGCTTGATATACTAATGCCTGATGAGACTTTTTCTGCATATGATTTTAAAACACGCGCACAACAATTGATATCTGAAATTACTGCTCGTGGAAACGTACCTATTATTGTAGGCGGTACAGGTCTTTATATACAATCGTTAATTTATGATTATGCTTTTCAAGATGAGACGATAACAGAAACAAAAGCAAATGAAGTTGAGCAGCGATTGACGGAGTTGGAAGCACTAAATAATCATGATTTACATGAGTATTTAAAAAGTTTTGATCCAGCATCAGCTGAAGCAATACATCCCAATAATAGAAAAAGAGTAGTGCGTGCAATTCAATATTATTTAAAAACCGAAAAACTTTTAAGTGAACGTAAGAAAGTTCAACAATTTACAGAAAATTATGATACATTATTATTAGGGATGGAAATGACGCGTGAAACATTATATGAAAGAATAAATAAAAGAGTTGATATAATGTTGCGTGATGGATTATTAGAAGAAGTTCAACAACTTGTAGACAAAGGTTATGAAGAATGTCAAAGTATGCAAGCAATTGGTTATAAAGAAATAATCCCAGTTGTTAAAGGTTCTGTATCACTTGAGGAAGGTACGGAGAAATTAAAACAGCATTCCCGCAATTATGCCAAGCGTCAAATGACATGGTTTAAGAACAAAATGAATGTGCATTGGTTAGATAAAGAGAAACAATCACTTTTTTCAATCTTTGATGAAATTTCCGTCTTAATACAGAAAAGGAGAAGGTAATATGCATGCAAAGGAAAACAACCAAGATCAATTACTAAATCAATTTAAAACTGAAAAGACAGATATTATTGTTTTTCTAGTTAATGGTTTTCAAATGAAAGGTCAAATTGAAAACTTTGATGAAAGTAGTGTGACTTTATTTTCCCAAAACAAGCAGCATCTCATTTATAAACATGCCATCAGCACGTTTACAATCGATGATGGGGAATAATATAAAACATTAAAATTATAAAAGGTTGCAATATAACTAAGACACTTTTTACGACTAAAGTCGAGACGAAGGGGTTCAGTTATATTGCAACCTTATTTTTATAGTAATGTTTCGATATCTTGCTTAAATTGATTTGGTTTTTTCTGTGGAGAAAAACGATTGATTACATTTCCTTCACGATCAACTAAAAATTTAGTAAAGTTCCATTTGATTTTTTCGTTAAAAAAGCCATTTTGTGCTTCCGTTAAAAATTTATACAATGGATGTTGATTTTCCCCTTTGACATCAATTTTTTCATGAATAGGGAAAGTTACTCCGTAATTAATCTTGCAGTTTTGTGTAGCTTCTTCACCAGTTCCAGGTTCTTGCCCGCCGAATTGATTACAAGGGAAACCAAGTATTACGAAGCCTTGATCCTTATATTCTTCATATAGTGCTTGTAAATCTTCGAATTGTGGAGTGAAGCCACATTCACTTGCTGTATTAACAATTAACATAACTTGGCCTTTATATTTATCCAAAGTGTAACTGCTACCATCAGGCATTTGTACGTTTATATCATAAATGTTCATTATGCTTTCACCTCTTTATATTACTAACTTAACATACTTTACTACTGTAGTCTTTAGATATACACTATGGTAAAATAGCTTAGAAAACTTTAAAGAGAGGTGGCATGTTATGAGCCAAGCTAAAAGCTATACGACGAAGAAACAATTAGAAACGGCGGTATTAGTTGGCGTACATGCTGATGATGAACTACATTTTGATTTCACTTCTACAATGGAAGAATTAGAGTCTTTATCAACGACTTGTAAATTAGATGTGAAAAGTCAATTTACTCAAAACCGTAATCACTTTGATAATAAATATTATGTTGGAAAAGGTAAATTGGAAGAAATAAAAAATTATGTTGAGCATTTTGAAATAGATGTAGTAGTCACAAATGATGAATTAACTACGGCTCAATCTAAATCTTTAAATGGTCAACTGAACGTTAAAGTAATTGATAGAACTCAATTGATTTTAGAAATCTTTGCGTTACGTGCTCGCAGTAAAGAAGGTAAATTACAAGTTGAATTTGCGCAACTTGATTATTTACTACCAAGACTACAAGGACATGGTCGTAGTTTATCTAGATTAGGTGGAGGCATTGGTACACGTGGTCCAGGTGAAACAAAATTAGAAATGGATCGCCGTCACATTCGTACACGTATGAATGAGATCAAACATCAACTATCCACTGTAGTAGAGCATCGAGAGCGTTATCGTCAGCAAAGGGGAAAAAACAATGTATTCCAAGTCGCTTTAATTGGTTATACAAATGCAGGAAAATCATCGTGGTTTAATGCGCTAGTAAATGAAGAGACTTATGAACAAGATTTATTATTTGCTACGTTAGATCCTAAAACACGCCAGTTACAAATTAATAACGGATTTAATTTGATTATTTCTGATACTGTAGGCTTTATACAAAAACTGCCTACGACTTTAATTGCTGCCTTTAAATCAACGTTAGAAGAAGCGAAAGATGCTGATTTATTACTACATGTTGTAGACAGTAGTCATCCTGAATATAAAACGCAATATGATACCGTTAATCGTATCATTGGAGATTTAGACATGGGTCAAATTCCGCAAGCGATTCTTTTTAATAAGAAAGATTTGCATAGTGGTGAAATACCAACGTCTAGTCATCCTAATGTCTTTGTATCTAGCAAGCAACAAGACGATATTGAAAAGGTAAAATCATTGTTACAACAGCAAATTAAAAAAATATTGTCGTATTACGAAGAAACAGTAAATAGTGCAGATGCAGATCATTTATATTATTTGAAACAGCATACATTGGTTACTGAATTAACATTTGATGAAACTGAAGAAGTATATAAAGTTCAAGGTTATAGAAAAGAATAGAGAAAGAAGTTATGAAAAATGGAATATATTACGCAACTGATAGAAGAAGTCGAAAGTACATTAACGCCTTATTTTAAATCAATTGATGACACTGCTTATATTAATCAAGCAAAGGTGTTAGATGCTTTTCATGCAGTGAAAGTTTCTGAAAGTGATTTACAAGGAACTACTGGATATGGATATGATGATTTTGGTCGTGACCATTTAGAAGAGATTTATGCACAAGTGTTTCAAGCAGAGGAAGCACTCGTTCGACCGCAAATAATTTCCGGTACACATGCCATCACTCTTGCATTGCAGAGTACTTTAAAGCATGGTGATGAATTGATGTATATTACAGGTGCACCATACGATACATTGCTCGAAGTTATTGGAGTGAATGGTAATGGTATCGAAAGTTTAAAGGAACATGGAGTAACCTATAATGAAGTACCATTAACAGATGGTGCAATAGATATTGAGAAAGTACTGACAGCCGTAACACCTGCAACAAAAGTAATAGCTATACAACGCTCGCGAGGTTATGACCAACGACCATCGATAAATTTAGCGCAAATCGAACAGGCTATTTCTGAAATTAAAAAGCATTATCCTGAAATTATTGTATTTGTCGATAATTGTTATGGTGAATTTGTAGAAGAGAGAGAACCTATTGAATGTGGTGCTGATATCATTGCAGGCTCGTTAATTAAAAATCCCGGTGGAGGTCTAGCTAAAATTGGCGGATATATTGCGGGTCGCTCTGATTTAATTCAACGATGCGGTTATCGTTTAACAGCGCCTGGTATCGGTAAAGAAGCTGGAGCATCATTGAATAGTTTACATGAAATGTATCAAGGATTCTTTTTAGCACCTCACGTAGTCAGTCAAAGTTTAAAAGGTGCGTTATTTACAAGTTTATTATTGGCAAAAGTTAATATGCAGACTTCGCCAGCATTCGATGAACATCGTACTGATTTAATACAGACAGTATCCTTTAAAGATAAAGCGCAAATGATTCGTTTTTGCCAAAGCATCCAACATGCCTCACCTATTAATGCTCATTTCAGTCCAGAGCCGGCTTATATGCCTGGTTACGAAGATGATGTGATTATGGCTGCTGGTACGTTTGTACAGGGATCTTCTATTGAGCTATCAGCAGATGGTCCAATACGTCCACCATATGAAGCATATATACAAGGTGGCTTGACTTATGAACATGTTAAATTAGCAGTAACACGAGCAGTAGAACAATTACAACAAGACAACTTATTGTGATATTAAGTAATAATTTAGTTTGTTTAGTTTTTTTCTTCGTTAAGAAGGAAAAATTAAACAAACTTTTTTTATAAAATTAGCTATATTTTTGAATAATCTGAAAATTTTAGTGCGTTTATAGCTCTCAAGGCTTGGTATCATAGGATTTAAATTTTATGTCAGAAAACCTAACATATTTTTGAAATACGAGTTAGTCTATGCTAAATTATTAATAAGTTCAAAAATAGAGGTGAGGGAATGAAGTCAAATGATGCATTGAGACGTAATATGGCTGTCTTCTCTATGAGTGTAGTAAGTAAGTTAAGTGAGTTGTCTCCAAGACAAATTCGCTATTACGAAACACATGAACTTATAAAACCGACTAGAACTGATGGAAATAAAAGATTATTTTCATTAAATGATCTGGAACAATTATTAGAAATTAAAAACTTAATTGAAAAAGGTTTCAACATCAAAGGAATTAAACAAATTTTTAATGATGACCAAAATCATTTATCACAGGATGAACAAGAAATTCGAAAACAAATGATTGTAGATACTACCCAGAAACCACAACGAGAAACGATTCCGATTAATCGTGGAGATTTATCACGCTTTATCAAATAAAACACTGGAGGATTTTACGATGCCAAAACGTACATTTACAAAGGAAGACATTCATAAGTTTGCAAAAGAAGAAAATGTTAGATACTTAAGATTACAATTCACAGATATTCTTGGAACAATTAAAAATGTTGAAGTACCTGTAAGTCAATTAGAAAAAGTTTTAGATAACCAAATGATGTTTGATGGTTCATCAATTGAAGGATTCGTTCGTATTGAGGAATCAGATATGTACTTACATCCTGATTTAGATACTTGGGTAATTTTCCCATGGACAGCAGGACAAGGAAAAGTTGCACGTTTAATTTGTGATATTTATAAAACAGATGGTACACCATTCGAAGGGGATCCACGTGCAAACTTGAAACGCGTATTAAACGAAATGAAAGATTTAGGCTTTACTGATTTGAATTTAGGGCCAGAACCAGAATTCTTCTTATTTAAATTAGATGAAAAAGGCGAACCAACATTAGAATTAAATGACAATGGTGGATATTTCGATTTAGCACCTACAGATTTAGGTGAAAACTGTCGTCGTGACATCGTATTAGAACTTGAAGATATGGGCTTTGATATCGAAGCAAGTCACCATGAAGTAGCGCCTGGACAACATGAAATTGATTTCAAATACGCTGATGCAGTTACTGCATGTGACAATATCCAAACATTTAAATTAGTTGTTAAAACAATTGCACGTCAACATAATTTACATGCTACATTTATGCCAAAACCTTTATTTGGTGTTAACGGTAGTGGAATGCACTTTAACGTATCATTATTTAAAGGTAAAGAAAATGCATTCTTCGATCCTGAAAGTGACATGCAATTGACTAAAGATGCATATCATTTTATTGCAGGTAACTTGAAAAATGCTCGTGGTTTTACAGCAGTATGTAACCCATTAGTGAATTCATACAAACGATTAGTTCCTGGTTATGAAGCACCATGTTACATCGCTTGGAGTGGTAAAAACCGTTCACCATTAATCCGTGTACCATCTTCACGTGGATTGTCTACACGTGTTGAGATTCGTTCAGTAGACCCTGCTGCAAATCCATATATGGCATTAGCTGCTATACTTGAAGCAGGTTTAGATGGCATTAAAAATAAATTAGAAGTTCCTGAACCAGTTAATCAAAATATTTATGAAATGAACCGTGAAGAACGTGAAGCGGTTGGTATCCAAGATCTACCATCAACTTTATATACAGCAATTAAAGCAATGCGTGAAAACCCAACAATTAAAAAAGCAATGGGTAATCATATCTATAATCAATTTATTAACTCAAAATCCATTGAATGGGATTATTACAGATCTCAAGTATCAGAATGGGAAAGAGAACAATACATGAAACAATACTAGGTGCTAATCAAGAGGGGAAACACTTGATACAAAAGCAACCCGAGTCATTCTTTAAGAATGATTTCGGGTTGTTTTTTTGCCCCAATTATTTTTTAAGAGTCATTTGGGTGCAAATTGGGTGCAAACTTTTTAAAAAATCTCTTTTTCTTGTATGAATTTTTGAAAATCAACTTTAGCTGTTATTGTTCAAATAGATATTAAATATATGAACAGTAGCACAAATTTTACTAAATGAAAGTTTATTATTATCAATTTAGCTTGCTTATTTACTGTGCATATTAAAGCAAATATATTAAGTGTATGGAAGTTTCAAATTTAATCCACTTATTAAGTTTCCTATAATAAATCTATTTTTATATATTGGAGTTAAAGTAAGTAAAATAAATTTGAGATGAGCATTCAATTAACACAAGAAAGCGAAGATCTATATGCAGAATAACTTAATAAATAGCATTATAAAGTCATATATGGATGAATGTAATATAAAATTTGAACATAAGGTTAATTTTCAAATAGAAGAAGGAAACATAATATATGAAGTTTTGAATAGAAATATCTCAGGTTTTTCTAAAAAAACAGTTATAACTTTAGAAATAATAATGAATCTTTTTGGTACTGTAGGAGTTAAGTTTAGACAGCAGACAAATTATGTTTTAAATTCGGATAATATCGATAATATTTTATTGATAATCTCTACTGTAGAATTTAATAAGTTAGAGCAACATTTAAAAGAACTATTTGAGTAAATAAAAGGCTATGCACCTCAAAATAAGCTGCTGGTGCATAGCCACATCGAAATAATTTAGAATGATGTTCCTACAGAAGGTAATACACGATATGATCTTCCATTAAGTGCTTTGGCAGTGCCTGATAATTTTGCATAGCCACCTTTATTTCTTTTCATATATACGACACCACTAGTGGATGAACCAATAGCGCCCGTTCCTATTGCGTTAACTACTCTTTTTTTACCAGAATAATATTTACTTTACCAGAAAATAAATATGGAAATGCCGTTCGTGGTCGCACCATCCAATATAAACTACGTCCATTATTACCAGCGTTTATTTTAGCAACGCCAGCAGGACCATTTACAGTAGTACGTGATTGATAAAAATTATCGGATCCTTGTGTAACTGTATTATCGGATTTAGAAATTAAATTTGCTATTTCTTCATTATTATTAAACGAAATAACTAACACTTCATTATCTTCATATGTAATATCCCCTATTTTTTTAGCTTCTTCCATAGTGACATTTTGGATGTCTGTTTTATTAAGTAATGAAACATTTTCATTTGAAGCATATGCTTTTGCATTCAAAATTATAGTTAGCCCTAGTAATAAAGTAAGCAAAAAATATAATTTATAAGTTTTATTCATGTTAAGTAGTACCTCCTAAATATTAAGGTTATTTGTTTACTTAGTATATCAATTAAGAGAGAATAATATATGTCAGTGGTGTAATATGTCATCAAAAAGGTGATAATAGTAAAATTTAGTTTTTGAAAAATATAGCCTTAAGTTTTTTAAGTATGGAATTTATTCTGAAGTTCAATATCAAAAAGTAATTGTAATATAGTAATAGTGAGCTGCAATTAAAAATGGAGGGGATTTATTGGATTTTAAAAATTATAATTTTAGTACTGATCGTTTGAATATAAGACCATTAGATTTTTCGGATTATGATTCTTGGCTTTTAGGTTTTACTGAAAGAAAAACATCAAAATATAGACATGATAAGGGCAAAATAGATTTATCCAATAGAAATAGAAAGTGGTTTAATAATTTGGTGAGAAAGCATAAAAAATTATTTGAAAATGATGAGATTTATATTTTTTCTATTTTCGATAAAGAGGAAACATTTGGGAATGATTGACATAGTTACTATTGAACGTGAGAATTTTCAATGGGGTGAATGTGGCTTTTATATACATAATCAGTTTTGGAACAATGGTTATGCTTATGAATCGATGTTAAAAGTTTTGGAAATTGCTAATAAAGAATTAGAGTTTCATAGGCATGAAGCGCATGTTAATTTAGATAATAAACCGTCTTTTAAATTATTAGAAAAACTAGGATTTAAATTTGAATGTACCAGAAAAGGTTTTATATATGAGTTTGGGGAATGGACTGATAATTATATATATTATATAAATTTGCATGACGAAGACCTTTGATTTTTGAAATATTTCTACCTTGTATGATGCACAAATTTACTTTAAGAATTACTATATTTACTATAGTTGTATATACTGTTTACCTATTATAATAAATTCATTATGATGCAGTTATGGATATTTAATATCCATAGTTCCCTTTAGTTATATAGGTAAATTGTGAATTAAATAATTTTGCATAATCTCCCTTTCTCTGCAAGGGGGATTTTTATATATTAGGTTAGTTAATATATTTTGATTTAAATAAAGAAGTTTTATTGCTGTTATATTGAAAAAAGGTAGTAGTGTTAGAGTTTAAAAATAGTTAAGTAAGCGTTGTGATTAGGAATAAAAAAACAGCACTAATTAGCGCTGTTTAATTAAATATGGCGTGCACAAATGGTGTTATATATAATAATAATAAAGTAAAACTAATTGCTAAATAGAACATAAATGCACGCGTTTGTTTCATCTTGAAGAAAATAATCACCTCATTTAACTCAGTGATAAGATAATTGTAATGTATAAGTACAAAGGTAGTCAATTTTAAGAGCAAAAATACTGCTTCTTTTTATTTTGCATCACTTCTTATAAAAGGGTAAAATAACAATTGTATACAATTGTTATAAAAATAGGGGTGTGTTTGTTATGCAACAAGTTAAATTAAAAACAGTAACAGCTAAAACTATTGAGCAACTAGAAGAAAAAATTAATCAAGTTTTACAAGAGCAAGCTGAATTTCAGTTACTCAATACGACAATTAGAGAGTTTGAATCACACAAATATCCTACAACAGAGGACGAATTTACTGCAATGTTAACACTGGTCACAACGGTTAACTCATAGAAGCTCAAACTTTGTAGAACAACATGAAATTACTATAAGTTTAGTATAAAAAAATTATGTAAACTAAAGTACTATAAAAACTCGCACCCAAAATTGAATAGGTGCGAGTTTTTATATTTTATGAGCATTATATTCTTCAACAATCGTTAAAATTTTAATCACCTTATCTGAGGGTGTATCAATAGGTAATCGATGTTGCAATAAAGTGCCATCTGTTGTTTTAATCGTATAAAGTATATGTTGATCTTCTTTGAGGCATTTTATTATTTGCATATATTCTCTGTCCCTTCAGTTTCATAAATAACACAATTAATATTTGAATATGATAATCTGCAAATATTAACATATTATGTTATACCCTGTATATTCACTTTAAATCTTAAGCGTGCAAAATATAAATAATAAATCATAAAGATAAAACATTACTTACAAATTAAAGTTACTAATTTTTCTTATTAAATATTGATCGGATAACAAAAATAATGAAACCAATAAATATACCCATGAATATGGCTAACATAGCTGATACTAATAAAGGTAATTGCAACTGATATTGTAAAACAAGACCTATTATAATAGCAACGACGATAGCTATAAGCGTTATCATATTTTCTTTAAATATACTCAACTGTATCAACTCCATTCAAAAAAAATTATAACATTTAAAATAGTATTTAACATGTATTCATAAAGATTGTCACAAAAATGATGTATATGTAATTAGACATTACTTATTTTATATATATTGAAGTAAATATTGACGCCTGCATGGTTATTTTATATGATAAATCGGGACAATAAAAAAAGTAGGTGCCAACTATGAAATCAACCAAAAAAGTTTCAAGTATAATTGTAGGTATAGTTGTATTAGGAGTATTGATATTTCAATTTATTAATCACACAGGACCGTTTAGCAATAACGAAACGTCTTCAAAAAATGGACCTGAAGATGCGGAACAAGTACATATAGAACGAGTTGTAGACGGTGATACCTTCGTTGCTAAGGATAAGGATAATCAAACTGTAAAAATACGGTTAATAGGTGTTGATACACCTGAAACAGTTAAACCCAATACACCTGTTCAACCTTATGGAAAAGAAGCTTCAGATTACTCAAAAGAAAAATTGACGAATCAGGATGTCTACTTAGAATACGATAAGGAAAAAGAAGATAGATATGGTAGAGTGCTGGCATATGTATGGTTAGATAAACAAACTATGTTTAATGAGCAATTAGTAAAAGAAGGTTTAGCAAGAGAAAAATATTTTGCACCTAATGGTAAATATAGAAACTTATTTGAAGAAGCTGAATCAGCAGCAAAAGCTGAACATAAAAATATATGGAGTTAAAAAGAGTGGGACAAGAACCAAGTTGATTACTTTGGTTTTTGTCCCACTTTTTTATTACTGTAAAAATTTTGAACTTCTTATTTTTAGTAGCTAATTTATAGTTTATAGCCAGCTTATTTTATTTAGATTTTGCACCTGTACGTAGACGTAAATCATATTCGATTTCTTCTAAACTACGACCTCTTGTTTCAGGTAAATATTTAATAACAAATGCTAGGGCAAATACTCCAATCATGGCAAAGATTAAGAAAACCCATTCTGTACTTAAAGCATTATTTAATATAGGGAACAGCTGCGCTACAATTAGTGTTCCTATATTTAAAACTAGTGTCGCAACACCTGTGGCAGCACCTCTAGCACGTGTAGGGAACATTTCAGGTAACATAACCCATAAAATTGGTCCCCATGTAATACCGAAAAATACAATAAATAGTGATAAGCAAATAATGATAATCCACGATGAAGATGTAATCCCTATAGTCCAAATTAATACGGCCATTATAATTAAAGATGTGACCATACCGATATTTCCTGTGACTAATAGTTTTTTACGATCAACTTTATCAACTATAAATACTGCTATAATCGTAACTAATACATTAATAGTACCAATACCCACAGTTCCTAAAATTGATGTGGCTTCTCCGAGACCTGCTTTACTAAAAATAGTCGGTGCATAGAAGATAATGGCATTAATGCCGACAATTTGTTGGAATAACGCGAATATACAGCCAATAATTAAAGTTGGGCGCAGCCATGGCGACTTAATTACTGCCCAAGTAGACTCGGAAATAGCTGAAATTTCACGCATTTCCTTAATTTCAGAATTAATTTCTTCGTTATTATCAAAAGTTATTTTCATTACATCTCTTGCAGCTTGTTCACTTCGATGTTCGAGTAACCATCTAGGACTTTCTGGCATAAAGACGATACCAATTAGTAATATTATTGAAGGCACGACTGCTAAACCTAACATCCAACGCCAACCTTCAATATCAGCGAATGCATAATTAACTATGTAAGCACTTAATATTCCGATTGTAATCATTAATTGGTTTAACGTACCTAATGAACCCCTTAATTCAGTTGGAGCCATTTCTGATAAATAAACTGGCACTGTGGCCATAGATCCGCCGACTGCTAGACCGATAATTAACCGACCAATTACTAAAATAGTAATATTTGGAGCAATAAATAACGTGATTGAACCAATAATGTATATAATAGCAATAAAAAGCACTAAGCGACGACGACCTAACTTATCTGCTAAGGGACCACTCGCACCGGAGCCAATAATGGCACCTATTAACATTGATGATACGACTAACCCCTCTGTAAAACTGTTTAGTGGAATATCATTATCTATAAATAATAATGCACCTGAGATGACACCGTTATCATAACCGTATAATAAACCACCTAATGCACCTAAAATAAAGATCAAATACTTCGTAATTTTCATTTTTAATCAACCCCTTTTAAATTAAAAATAATTATAGTTCAAAAATGAAAAATTTACAAAGTATAATGCCATATAAATTTATAATTATCATATAAATTAACGATTATTAATATTTCTGCTATGTGTATCCAACAGTTAATAGTTTTGAATAAAATTCAACCATTAAAAAGGTAGTATGTACTAAAATTGAGTACATACTACCTTTTTGAATGTTTATATGTTTTTAGATGATTTGTTTATAGGCTGTATAATTAATTAAATATTGCTACCAGTTTATCGAATTGCTCTTGTGATAATGCTTCTGTAGATTGTTCTACCGTTTTTGTAATGACCTCGCGTAAATTAGATTTAGACGATACAGTTTCAGCATATTGTTCGCGTTTAGTAGGACCGTCAATTAAATTAACAGAGCCATCTGCAAAGTAAACTAAGCCGATATTGCTTATAGAGTGATTCGATTTTTCTTTGATTTTATTTTCTAACAGTTGTGTGTTAGATGCAGCTTCTTTATATGGATCATGACTGTAAAAGTCATAGACAACTGAATTATTTTTAATGCGTTCTATAAAAGTATAGCTCGTAGGATGAGTAGATTGGAATTGACTATGGAACTGTTGTGCAATGTATCTACCTACAGCTTGGTCAATAGTATTTACATCATCACCATCAGTTGTCGTAATATTAGCATCCGCATTAAAGTGATAAAATGTTTTTTGTTTCCAATTTTTAACATCAATATTGAATAATCCTTTTTCAGTAATTACTATATAATCAAAAGGACGTGCATAGTCGAATAGGGGATGCCTAACTGCTAAACTACTCGTATTAATAATTTCGAAAAAGTTAATTTTTTCAGTATCGATTAAAGTATTCATAATGTCAGTTAATTCTTGTTTTGCTTTGCGAATACCGTGATGATGTTTGTCATTGTTAGCATCTATATTAAGCATTTCGTTTTTTAAATACGTATTTTCTGACGTTAACGAACTAATTTTCGTTACGAGCTGTGTCTTGGCATACGTCTCAGTATCTAGTTTGTTTTGCATAAAATGATGGTTTAAAAATAGTATGACAATTAATAATATAATTATTATTAAAAGTGTAATAGTGAGGAACATAATAATCATCCTAATCTAATTGAAATTTGTAATTAAAAGTATTAACTTGTGAAATGTGGATTGTTTCAAACCACAATTATGATTAATTTTAAATTTAATTATATAGATTATATAATAACACTCGTATCTATAATAACAATACTAGTAGCATACTAAATCGTGAAAAATTTTCTATATTGCACTAAATTTACACAGATTTACTTATAAAAAGTATTTTAGGGTACAAAAAAATAGCGATTTTATATTTAAAATTCAAACTCGGAGGAACGTCATGCATAGTTCAAAAGCAATATTAAAGATACTACAAGAAGAAATACAAAATGATGATGTGATTGCATTTGATCATCATCCTATTGCATATAATGTCATAGACACATTAGTCAGAAATAATATAAAAATTTCTATAATTACTTTCTCTACTGATATTATTCAATATGTCAGTAAGTATACTAATTTTAACATTATTATACCTTCTGCCACTGTTTGTTCTACATTTCATGTACTTGTAGGAGAAAGTGTACAGGATACTTTTAAAAAATATAACATTAAACAATATTTTATATCAGCACCATACTATGTAGAAAATCAATTGTTTCAGACGTTTCATGCTGTTGCTCCAATTCAACAAACATTAATTAAAAATGCACAACGCATATATGTTATGAATCAACCCGATCTAAGCTTACCTATAAATATAAATTATTATTGTTTAGGAACTTTTTAAAATTGCTTTATTCCATGCAAAATTTAATAAAATAATGATTTGAAAAATGTGCCAACAAACTATATAATGTAGGTAATGGAAACGCTTACTTTTGGAGGTGAACTTTTTGTGTGACCAAAAATTTAAAAACGTAATCCCTTTAATGAATGAGTTAATAGATAAAGCGAAAAATATATTTAAATTTAATGGTGAAATCGCTAAACAATTATTTTTATATGATGCATTTGATTTAAATCAGAAAGTTGATATTAGTGTAGAACGTATGTATTTTTCAGAAGTAATTAAACATGTCCCTAAAACGTTTACGATTAAACTGTTTGATGAGCATCAATCTTCTTCTGACTTTTCTGTAATTGATTTTAAAACATTGACGCATGCAAATGTGTACGATGGTGACACGATGGTTTTAACTATTATTGTCTATGATACAGAAGGCGATGATTGGATGTTTAGACTAAATAACGATATTAGGTTACCTGCAAAGCATATATATTTTCACTCAATCAAATGGGACGTAGACTATGTTAAACCTGAAATTGTGTTAATGTATGAATTGTTGGATCCCATTGATTATCATCAATTGCCAAATTATAAAAACGTTATTGAGGCACTAAGTTATTATCAATTTGTAATGCTAAGATTGGTCGTAGGCGATGATCGAATTAATCAAGCATTGATTTCTGAGAGAAAAGCAATATAAAATCCTTTAAATCTATCGAAGCATAATTTTAAAATTATACTGCTAGATTTAAAGGATTATTTTTTATGTCAATAGACACTTACCGTTATAACAATATTCATATGTTGCTTTTACCGCTTTTTCAGCATCATTGACATCGATACCAAACATCATCGATATTTCTGATGCACCTTGGTTCATCATTTTTAAGTTGATATTAGCTTCTGCTAATGCATGTGTAATTCGGCTAGCAGTACCAACAATTCTATGCATACCTTCGCCGACAACCATTAGGACAGCTAAATCATGTTCTACTCCTAGTTCGTCAACATCACAGTGCTTACGAATATCATTTAGTACTTGTTCTTCAATATTTTTAATTTCTTTGGAGCGCATAATGATACTAATACTGTCTATACCTGAAGGCATATGATCAAAGGAAATATCATAGTCTTCTAAAACACCTAATACTTTTCGAGTAAAACCAACTTGTCTATTCATTAAATATTTCTTAATGTTGATTACTGTAAATCCAGTGTCACAACTAATACCACTAACCACATTATTAGTATTTATCTCTCGATCATGTCTAATAAATGTACCCAAATCATCAGGACGATTTGTATTTTTAATCACTACTGGAATCCTATCTTTATGTAAAGGTTGTAACGCCTCATCGTGGAATACACCAAATCCAGCGTATGACAACTCTCGCATTTCACGATAAGTAATTTCATCAATGACTTGTGGTTGTTTAACAATACCAGGATGTGCACGATAAATCCCCGATACATCTGTGAAGTTCTCATAAATATTTGCTCGGACACCTCTAGCGACAATAGCTCCTGTTATATCGGAACCACCTCTTGGGAATGTCACTACAAAATTTTGGCGTGATATACCAAAGAAACCAGGGATAATTAACTTCTCTTTATAATCTCTTAATTGATATAAATTCTCGTAAGCTTGATCTAAAATTTGAGCATTTTGTGGTAAATCACTTACTACGATACCAGCTTCACCAGGAGAAATATAACGTGTTGGAATACCTTGACTATTATTGTATGCAGCAATTAACTGAGCATTAAAGTCTTCGCCACAAGATAATAACGCATCAAGTAGACGAGATGGTTTTGACTTTAAGTTAACTATATATTGAGTCAATGTGTGATCAAATGTAGTTAACATTGCATCATCCATTTCTAACGCATATACAATATCTGCATAACGTTGAATAATTTCTTCTTGCTTAGGACGATAATCTAAACCTTCTATTACTTTTTCATATAAACGAATAAGCAAATCAGTTGTTTTTGTGTCGTCACTAGTTCTTTTTCCTGGTGCTGATACAATTACAATTTTGCGCTCTGGATCAGCATTTACAATATTTAATACTTTTTTTATTTGTTCTGCATTAGATACAGAACTGCCACCGAATTTAGTTACTTTCATAATTTTACAACCTTTCTAAAAAATCAGAAAATTTTGTTTAGTTTTACCTATAACAATGATAGGATATAAATATGTTTCAACAACTTGAGCTTTACAAATTTTGGGAATGAACTTATACTATACCATATTCTAGTATTTTTCAACTGTACAATTGTATTTTTTAGA